>Ga0222632_1000179_pt1 | contig 43719 bp, 58 predicted proteins | sample AntAcemetageno46_FD_179828 | JGI IMG/M metagenome (GOLD analysis project Ga0222632, IMG submission 179828) | Saline water microbial communities from Ace Lake, Antarctica - #46 | ecosystem: Environmental > Aquatic > Non-marine Saline and Alkaline > Saline | place: Antarctica: Ace Lake | collected...
GCCATATGCGTAGTACGATACGGGTTAAGTTTTTCAATCGTAGGTCTCGTGCGGGGATTGTGGCGGTGAACTTGTCTCATGCCAACCGCGATGGATTTTATCTGAACGGTCATCTTAAACACTCCGGTTTGATGTTGAGGGAAGTGCCCAGAAGAATTGGTCAACAAGGGCTCCGTTGATCTTAACGGCTCCGTCATGCTTGAATGAGAAAGCCCAGAAACGACCGGTTAAATCTACCGCGTCGGCGACCGCTAGGGCGATGTATTCTCCATCGATTTGCACTACACACTCTCGATGATTGACACTGCTTAAATCCTCGTAATAGACTATAGCAGGCTGGTCTCCATCGGCTTCCGCGAGGCAGCGTTCTTGATGCACATCACAGAAGACTGGAGTGCAATAGCTTTCCTCAATCCCATGAATTGCCTGCCCTTCTCGTTTAAGCGCGCTGACAATATCAATCCTCGCAAGGTCCGCGTCTCCATAACAGTTGAACGGGCCGTAGTGGTGTTTTTCGGCGTTAAGCTCTCCTACAATCTTAATCACCACGATGTAACTCGGTTCGTTGTATTTGATCATTGGTAGTTCCTCTTCTTAATAAACTTTGCGGTCAAAAAAGATCGCGTTCGGGAAGATTGTCTCCAAGGCGGTCTGGACATGAGCATCGACGACAGTGTAGTCTTCGCACGCCTCCCGGTAGATATTCAAGTTGTGGGCGAGCGCCCATGCATGATAACCAGTCACCACTTTTAAGCGAGTCCAAGGTTCCTCGCTGGATATGTTTAAGAACGCTTGATCAACTCTATCTGACCAACGCATAACCTGCGTGGGGGATATTTTCTGGGGCATGAGACTTTTTCCTTTTCCTGTTCCGGGTGCGAAGCGGCCCGTGCTTACATTATAGGCAGAGGGTTCCGGGAAAGGCAAGCGATATCTTTACCCTTCAATGGCTGAAATCCCTTCGTGGCTCCCTATTGGGGCTTGCGGTATCGGGGCACTTAAACCACTACCGGAGCGCATAAACGCGGGGCTTACGGTTGCCTAGAATAAATGGGTTTATAAAATGGCTCAGGAGCCTAGGTAACGGACAACATAAAGCCTTTTAATAAATGGGTTTATAAATCCCTTACGGTTCCGTTAAAAAATCGATTGATAACATCCCACAACATTCTTTACAACATAACACAAAGTTTGGGACGGGGACTAGATACCTAAGGATATTATGCGGCTATAGGGGACTTGGTAAGGATGGGGCATAGGGTCAAGGATGGGGGGTAAGGGATGCGTTAACGTATACGTTAAAAAAAAAAAAAAAAAAAAAAAAACAAGACTCTCTCTCTCCCGCTCGCCCAGAAAGTTTTCAATTGAGTTTGGTATGGCTGTGAACCCCTAATTCCCGACCATACGGGCTTTCCCAGAACTTGTGTCGTGGAGTAAAGCCTTTCGTGGGATGTTATCAATCCATTTATAAGGGGCTCCGCAAGGGACTTATGAAACCATTTTTTAACGGGCTTTGTATAGTCCGAACCGAGGGCACCCTAAACAACTTATCGCTCCAAAGCCTTTGATGGCCTTTAACGGCTCGCGGACGCTTTCTTATTCTAAACTTGAGACTGTTTATACGATAAGGCTCCTAGGAACCTGTAAGGATATCTTAACCGATAGTAAACTTGAGCCACGAAGCGGCACGCCTTACCCCATGCTCTACGCGCACGCTTCCGCACTCAGCCGTACATGCACACCCACGCCCGTACTGTCTCTAATGGGGAAAAATCTAATTCCAAACTCAACGCATTATTCCCTTGCATAAGCCTTTGGGAATTGCTAAGTAAAGGGTGTGGGCAATCACGCCCGACTTAAAAAGGAAAAGACAATGACACTTTCAACAAAGGCAGCTGAAGTAATCGCACAAGACAAGGCCGACCGTGCGGCAAAGGTTCCGCGCAAAACAGTAACAGTCACCTTTGACGATACGATCCGAAGCTTCAAGCGAGCCAATGTTATCCGGCATATGTGCCTCACCGACTATACACCCGCCATGATAATCGAACTTGCATACCACGGTCACGTTCAAAAAGTCGGGGACACGTCTTCCAGTCACGGGGGCGATCCCGTGGCGGCACATAAGGCAATGGACGATGCCGACACAGCCTTACTTAACGACCAATGGCGGAGAGTATCGTCAACCGTCGCAAGCGATCCCCACGGCGCAATCCGCACGTTCATCAATGATATCCTTAAAGACAAGTTCAAAGCGCATGGCAAAAAACAGCCAACCGTTGCCGAGTGCTTGGCTATCTTTGAAACGCTCTCCGAGACACGGCAAGAAAAGCTTGTCGCCGAGGCGGAAGAAAGGAAGGCAAAAATCATTGACGATCTTGAATTTGATTTTGCCGAGCTTGAAAGCATCAAAGCGGACGTGGACGCTAAAGCGGAAGCAGACGTGGAACCAGCCTTGGAAACAGAAACAGACTTAAACCAGCCTACTAACTAGTCCCAAGACTGGGCCGGGGAAAATCCCCGGTCTACCTTATCCCTTCAAAAATCTAGGCTGCCCTTACACATAGGGTAGCCTTTTTTATTTGCCTTTTTGCGGGTGCCCCCCTCTCCCCCCCTACTAGACCCTCACGGCAATTTGTGAGATTTTTGAAAAGGAGGACCATACCGGGCTCAAGGGCCGAAGGCCCCCTCTTGACAGAAGGGAGTGGTGGTGGTAGGGTGTTCGGGTAAAGGGTGTTTGGAGTGAACCATATGGAACTCAATTTAACTGCGGTCCGCACGAAGGGCCGGAAAGAGAAAATACCAATTGTGCTGGCTCAGTCGCCCCTCACCTCGGACGATTTCGAGACTCACAATACGGAGGGTGTTAGCAAGTATTCGACACTTACCCGACTTACCGCTCGACACAGGAAGCTGGCATCTCTCCTTGCGTCGGGGCTCTCTACCGGTGAGGCGGCGGCGGCGGTGAACCTGACACCCTCCTATGTTTCTATCCTCAAAAACGACCCAACCTTCCAAGGGCTTATCCGGTACTTTGAAACACAGGTGGATAATGCCGGGGAGCTTTTCCGGGGGGCAGCGGAGATGCTTTCCCTTGAGGCGATCGCCACCCTCACCGAGCGCATCCAAGAAACCCCGGATGAACTCGACGCGACTGAGCTAACCCGGATTGTCGCGGTTGCAGCGGATCGGGCTGGGTTTGCCCCGAAGCGGGTTGAGGAAAAGACTGTCAATGTTAATTTCGGAGACCGCCTCGAAGCCGCTCGAGTCCGGGCAAAGACGATGCGTGACGTAACCCCTAGCCAGATTGAGGCCGCCGAATGAGCGATCGTGCAAGCAGAACTACCCCGGCCAAGAACGCTGAGTCTATCACCCCGAGCGACTCCGGCGTCATCGAAAGTTGTCGAGGTCTTTGGGTCGGCGGGGCCGGTGACATTACAGTTGACTTCCGGCTCGCCGGCACCAACGTAACAATCGCGGGAGTACCTGCCGGAACCCTGCTCCCGATCGACGTTTCCCGAGTGTACTCTACCGGGACCGATGCTACCTCAATCTTGGCGCTGTACTAATGGCCGCGCTTTTTCAAATCGGGATAGGTCTCTTTCTCGGCACCGCCGGGGGTAGGGCCTCTACCATTTTCGCCATGCTCAAAGAAGACGCCTCAGTCCTCCTCACCGAAGCCTCCGACAGATTACTACTGGAGTAACAAATGGCCGATCAAAAAGTTTCCGCCCTTACCGCGATAACCGGAGCCGCCCTTGCCGACACTGACGTCTTCCCAGTCGTGGATACGTCCGCCGCTGAGACGAAGAAGATTGGCGCTGTCGAACTCCGCACATATCTCCTCGCCGCCCTGTACCCGGCTAAAGGTATTGAGTACGCATTCTCCACAACCACGACCGATGCCGATCCAGGCTCGGGTATTCTCCGATTCAACAATGCTACCCCCGCCTCAGTCACCGCCATCTACATAGACAACCTCAACTCGGATGGTGAAGATGTTTCCGCCCTTCTCGACGCCCTCGCCACGTCCACTTCCACCATCAAGAGTACCCTCGTCCTCACCCAACTCGACGACGCTACGAAATGGGTGGCGTACTCTATCACAGCTATCGCGGACAGCACGGGCTACCGCACCCTCACCGTCACACATGTCGATAGCGGCGCACTCCCGGATAATGCCGGGGCGGTCGGGGTTTACATAACCCTAAAGGGTGATAAGGGTGATACAGGAACAACAGGTGACACAGGTGACACAGGCACGACGGGTTCTGCTGGCGCTGACGGTCTAACCGTCCTCAACGGGGCTGGAGTACCCTCAGGTGGAACCGGGGCTGACGGGGATTTCTATATCGATACCTCCGCTGACACTATCTACGGCCCGAAAGCCTCGGGTGCTTGGGGCTCAGCAACTTCCCTCGTAGGCCCAGCTGGCGCAGGGCTTGCTGCTGTTCTAGACGATATAACACCGCAACTCGGCGGTGATCTGGACCCTAACGGCAACGGTATTGCTTTCACAGGGGCGACTGTCACAGATATAACCGGGGCCGATACGCTATTAGTTTCCGGCACGGCTGGCACGGCTGGCAACGTTGCGATGTGGAATGTTGACGGTGATTTGGTTGACGGAAGCCAAGTCGCTGCAAACATTATTGTTGATGGCGATATTGGAACAAGTGTTCAAGCGTATGACGTTGACACAGCAAAAACTGACGTAGCGCAGACGTTCACAAAGGCGCAAGGCATCACTCCTGTTGCCTTGACCGATGGGGCCAGCATCGCAACAGATGCATCGCTCTCAAACGTCTTCACAGTGACGTTGGCTGGCAGCCGCACACTGGCTAACCCGACGAATCTCGTTGCCGGGAAGGTCTACACATGGATCATCACACAGGATGCGACTGGCTCCCGCGCACTCGGATATGGGTCATATTTTGAGTGGTTCGGTGGCGGCACAGAGCCAACACTTTCGACAGCCGCTTCTTCTGTTGACATGATCACAGGCATTGCAACGTCAACGACCAAAATCATCTGCAACTCAGCACTGGATGCACAGTAATGGCCAAAAGATATCGTGATAAAACAACCAAAGAGGACATATCAGGCGCGTTCAAGCGTGATGTGGTCAAGTTTGATGGTGCGGCGGTAAATGACACTATTTCGTTTCCGAAAGGGTTTTTGGAAAGCGCCACAAAAGCACAGCTAACATCAATTGGGATTGAATCTTACGAACACGTCGAGCCGGTTCCTGAGCCGTATGTTCCCACAGCTGACGAGCTTTTAGATGATGAATATCCACCACTTCAAAAGTATCAGTTTGATGCAATGGTGGATTACCTTGGTCTTGATGCTGCAATCGACAACGTGATTAACTCCATGCCTGATGGGATTGAAAAGTCACTCACAAAATCACTACGCAAGAACGGTGTTGACGGATACTTCCGCCGATCAAGTCAGTTATTCGCGAGCATCGCCGCAAACCCTGATGTACCCATTGACGATGATGGGATTAATGCAGCTTGGTCTACAGCGGGGTCGCTCTAATGTTTGCACAGAATATGCTGCTTGTGGGAAGTGCGGGAGGCCCGGCAGGAGATGGCGCTGATTTAATTGGAACCATGTCCGGTTATACTCTTGGGGCGATAACTGTCAGTGCTCTTGGAGAGAGCACAGCAAGCGTACGTGCGTGGAAGGCTTTCGACAAGGGTACAAGCTCACCCAGCCGATGGCGGCACGCGGTCTCTACTTGGCTGAAAGTGGATTTCGGCAGCTCACAAGTGGCTTACAGCTACATGCTGCAGGGTGAGGGACTTACCCGCGATCCTGCTGCGTGGACTTTCGAGGGATCAGACAATGACAGTGCTTGGACCACACTCGATACGCAATCAGGAATAGGTACGTCTAGCGCGGAGCAGGATTTTTCTTTGTCGGAACGTGCTGAGTATCGGTACTACCGATGGAGCTTCACCGCTATGAACGGTGGTTCGACTGTTGGGATAAAAGAAGCGCAGATACGATCCTGATGGCCAATGGCTGCTCATTCATCCAATGGCTGATCAACCGGTTGCCATGGCGCGATCCGGTGACTGAGTGCTGCAACTGGCATGATCTGGCTTATGCGGCATCTGGCATTCCTAAAGCCGTCGCAGACAGCGCCTTTTTCTATTGCCTCAACACCGCAGCAAATCCAGTTATTGCCGGTGCGTTTTTCAGCGCAGTTTCTGCATTTGGCTGGATGTTTTACAAACGAAAGAAGAAATTATGATCGACATGATCAAGGGCGACACAGCCCTAATTGTAGACGAGTGCAAGGCACGTGGCGTATTGCGCAATCAATGTGCGTATGTGCTGGCGACAACCAATCTTGAGACTGGTTATACGATGCGGCCGATTAATGAATTCGGCGGCAATGCGTATTTCAAGAAGATGTACGACATCAAGGGCGACCGGCCGAGCAAGGCCCGCGAGTTAGGGAACCTGTCGCCCGGTGATGGCATTAAATATCACGGCCGGGGCTATGTCCAAATCACAGGCCGGTCAAATTACAAGCGTGCGGCCGACAAGATCGGTGTTGATTTCACTGCCCGGCCGGAAGATGTTTTGAAGCCTGAACACGCGGTAAAAATCCTTGTCATTGGCATGTTGGAAGGCTGGTTCACAGGCAAGAAACTATCCGACTACATAACCCGCCAGCGGTCCGGCTTCGTCAACGCTCGTCGTATCATCAACGGCATCGACAAACAGAAAGAGATTGCGGCGATTGCCCGTGAGTACGACACCGCCCTTAAAACTTCCGGCTACGGCGTTACCTCTGTCGCTCCTCCCGCTCCATCACTTCCCCCGCCCTCACCCGTTCCAACCCCCTCCAATTGGTTCGTCACTTTCCTTAAACAACTCTTCAGGATTAAATAACATGAACTTACTTGCACTTCTCCCCCTCGTCCGTAATATAGTCCGGGTCGGTTCCGGAGTCGCCATCGGCACAGGTATCACCCCTCAACAGGTTATCGAAACCGCTACCGGCCTGACCTCCACCCCCGGCACCAACACAGCGCAGGTCGCCGCAGGCATTATCGCATGGATACTGGTCGAGGTCTGGTACGCCTTTGCCCGCAGTCGGGGATGGAAAACGTAAGAACTCCTTTCTGCAAAAACACGAAAGCGGCCACTATATGTCTATTGACGATTTAAACCAACTCGGATTTGGAAAAGTGGCCGCTTTCGTCTCCGCCTTTATAATAATTGCCGGGATAGGCTGGCAGTCAGCCCGGATAATCTCTTCTCTCGAGGGGGAAAACCTACGCCAGCAGGCTGAGATTGCCCGAAATGTCGCGCAGAATGAACGGCAGGATCAACAGATAGAAAGACTCGTCAATACGATAAATGAAGTAAACAGAACTGTTCTCGTCATAGACAGTAATGTGGGCCGGTTAATCAGGGAACTTGAGGCAAACTAATGACGATCTTAAAATCTTCATACTACGGAGCAGTTTGGGCAAGTATTTGCTTGCTAGGTCTTACTACCTTATTCTTTATGGGCCCTTTTATCGAGCGCCAGTTCTTCCCTGTCCTCTCCACCTTTGAGTTTGTCCCGCAGGGAATAGTTGAGGATGATGGCGTGCTTGGCCGGTTTCACTTTGTCCGAGACAGGGAGGACTGCACCCCCGCCAAAGAAAACTTTGTCTTAATTTTCGCTCTTGAAGACGATGTGCAAAAAAGGGTAAACTATGAAAGGGTAGACCTGCCTGCCAGTTCCCCGCCAACCGCTTTTCCGAAAGGGCCAAACCTTGGCGAACTAGTCCGAATAGATTTCTTTCCCTACCCTGACGCGACTGAGTGGCTTGTTATACTTAACTACACCTGCCATCCTTTCTGGATTACCAAAATCCGTTTTGATCACTTAACCATCCCGGAGGTACCCCGCTCATGAAAACTTTCATCCTAGCCCTTTCCGGCATCCTTTTCCTTTTCCCCGCTTTCGCACAATCACCCCCGCTCCCCGTCGCAAAACCTTTCCTTTGCAAAACCCCGGATGAGGTTATCGCGGAAATTGCAAACAAGGCCAACATACTCCCTTGGCGTTACGTGAGGACTCCAAAATTTCCCGACATAGTTATCCTCTCCTACCCTAACGGAATTGGCGTAGCTATTGAGGTGGATAAGAACGATTGCATCCTCCGTTCTCATATCTTCCACGACACGTCCCCAGCTCCGTCACCGGGCAAAACCCTATGGAGAAAGACTTAACCCCATGGCAGAAGACCTCGACCAAATAATAGACGACCTCGGCCTTTACGCGAACGACCCCCTCGGCTTTGTCTATTGGTCTTTTCCGTGGGGCGAGGAAGGTGGACCGTTAGCTGAGTTCAAGGGGCCAGAAGAGTGGCAGACACAAATCTTGCTCCAACTCAAACAAGGTCTCTTGACCCCAGATAAAGCTATCCTCCTTGCCGTCACCTCCGGCCACGGGATCGGGAAGTCCGCCCTCGTTGCATGGATCATCCTCTGGGCCATCTCCACCTTCCCCGACACTCGCGGGGTCGTAACTGCCAACACAGAAACTCAGCTGAAAACAAAGACATGGGTCGAGCTTGCCACTTGGTTCCGCCGCTTCATCGCCAGAGACCTTTTCAAACTTACCGCAACTGCCCTATTCTCCACCGACAAAGAGCGTGACAAAACTTGGCGAATAGACATGACTCCGTGGTCGGAAAAGAACACCGAGGCTTTTGCTGGTCTCCACAACCAACGCAAGCGTATCCTCGTCGTCTATGACGAAGCTTCCGCAATCGAGGACGTGATCTGGGAAGTTACCGAGGGCGCCCTCACCGATAAAGACACAGAAATCATCTGGGTATGCTTCAGCAACCCGACAAAGAACTCCGGCAGGTTCCGCGAGTGTCATCCCGGTGGCATGTTCGCTCATCGCTGGAAAACTATGGCGGTAGACTCCCGCACAGTCACCTTCACGAATAAGGAAAAGCTTGCTGAGTGGGGCCGAGACTACGGGGAAGACTCTGACTTCTTCCGGGTACGTGTTAAGGGTGAGTTCCCCCGGGTCGATGCAGACTCCTTCATCTCCCGAGATCTCGCACAAGCCGCTGTGGAACGCCCAGTCGAGCCTCAAACAGAAGCACCAATCATCATCGGTGTCGATGTTGGCAGGTTCGGGGATGACCCCTCCGTTATCTACCCGCGCCAAGGCAGGGATGGACTCAAGTACCCACCCAAACTCATCTACAAATCCGACCTGATGTTCCTCGCTGCTGAGGTAGCTAATGTCTTCAACTCCCTCAACGCCTCAATCGTCATGGTAGACAGCGGCGGGGTAGGCGGCGGGGTAGTTGACCGGCTTCGTCAACTCCGCATACCCGTGGTTGAGGTAGACTTCAGCTCCAAACCGGACGCGACTAACGAGATTGAGTCCGGGATCAAGTACGCAAACAAACGAGCTGAAATCTGGGGGGCAGTCCGAGATTGGCTTGGTACGGGGTCAATCCCCTCATTGACTATGACCACCACAACGGGTAAAGTGGTTTCACTGGTGGACGAATTGGCGGGGCCGATGTATGGTCTTAACTCACGTGAAGCAATCCTCCTCGAGTCAAAGAAAGATATGAGATCACGAGGTGTGCCTTCCCCGAACATCGCAGACGCGCTCGCTTGCACTTTTGCTTACCCACATTTCGTTCCTAAACAGGGGCATATTCCTAAGTCTGATGTAACCATCGCTCCCCTCTACGACCCTTATTCCCGTGAAAGGATTTACGGCAATGCAAACACCTAAAGTACCCAAGGTTGAAAAACCCAAAACCCCGATTGACCCGCAAGAGGACGACGAGTCCAAACCACTCCGTGAGCGTTCCCGGAATCGTGGTCGGTCCTCCGCAGTAAGCGCTGGTAAAATTTCAACCCGCGCAAATACGCGCAAGTCAAGTCTCCTCGGAGGTTCCTAATGCCTTACATATCTGCCGATGAGTTCAAAAACCATCGCAACTACGTGGCGGCTCTTGATAAAGATCGGCAGGTATGGCATGGTGCTTGGCAAGACCTTAGCAATAACTTCCTCCCTCAGCGCTATCGTTGGCTTATGTCCTCGACCGCGTACAGCCAGAACCGGGCCAGCCGCCAGTACATCATAAACAACACTGGGACAATTGCAGCCCGAACCCTCACAGCCGGGATGATTAACGGGATCACTTCTCCCTCTCGCCCGTGGTTTAAACTCCGTGTCCCCGGCTTGAAGTCTTCCGAGCACCCTGACCTAGCTGTCTGGCTTGAACAGACTGAGGTAATCCTACTCGAGGTCATGGCCGCATCGAACTTCTACAATTCAATGGCAGTGGTCTACCTCGACATGGGGGTTTTCGGGACCGCCGCGAACCTCATTTACGAAGACTTCGACAACGTAATCCGGTGTTACAATCCTCCCCTTGGCGAGTACTATCTTGGGACAAATTCCAAAGGGCTCGTCAACATCTTCGCCCGTAAACTTAACTACAAAATCTACCAGTACATCGAGCGATGGCCTGATAAAAAATACTGGTCGGATCGAGTCAAACAGGCCGTTGAAAAAGGTGGCGGAGCCCTCAACGACGACATAGAAATCCATCACTTCATCGCGCCGAACTCGAAGAGACTTGTCTCCAATCGTTTCAAATACTACGAAATGTACTGGGAAGGCAAGCGGCAGACCGTCGAGGGCGGACAGCAACCCGTTCTCGAACTTCGCGGATACAACGAACTCCCCGGCATCTTTGCCAGGTGGGAAGTAAGCGGGACTGACGCATACGGTGTCTCCCCTGCAATGGACGCCCTTGGTGACTCCATCGAACTCCAACACCTTCACCGGAACAAAGCGGAACTGCTGGAAAAAATGCACATGCCGCCGTTGTTGGTTGATATAGCGCTCCAGAATAATCCGGTCGCATTAATGCCTCGGGGTCAGACGTTCGTGGCTAACCTCAACAACACTTCCGGGGCACGCCCGATTAACACGGTTAACCCGGATTTCGGAACCCTCGTTCAGGACAAACAAAGCATCGAGGAACGGATCAAGACCACCTTCTACAACTACCTCTTCACAGGCATCTCCGACCTCCCAACCGTTCGTAGCGCGGAAGAGATCAGGTCTCGTGAAAGTGAGAAACTTATCCTACTCGGTGGCGTGCTTGAACGCTTTGAAACCGAGGGCCTTGACCCCGCTATGAAACGCATCTTCTCCATCTGTGATCGGGCTGGGCTTATCCCACCTCTTCCAGAAGGCTACGAGGATATGTCCATTGACGTACAATACGTCTCCATCCTCAGCGTGGCACAGAAAGCTGTTGGCACAGCGCCTACAGAACGGATGCTCGGGCTTACCGGAAATCTTGCGGGTATCTACCCTGACGCGATGGACATAACCGACATTGATCGTATGCTTATCAACTACGCTCGCGATATTGGTATTCGGGAAAGCGAACTCCGCACGACCGAGCAGGTAGCCGAGATACGCAAAGCACGGCAAGAAGCGCAGCAAGCCTCAGAGCAAATGCAGCAGGCACCGGGAATGGCTCAGGCAGCAAAGACCCTTAGCGAGACTGACGTGGGTGGGGGCGGTGATGCACTCAATGCACTTATGGGGGGTTGATAAGTTAGGTATGGTTGTGGAAATAAAGACCAGAACCATACCAGAGTCCTCTTGCCAACAATGCGGAACAATACTAACATGACTATATTCTCAGACAACGTAGCCGAAGAGCGCAAAGCACAAAAGAAGAAAACCGGGCTAAACAAATACCGCGAAGGTCTCCGAAAACAAGCCATAGGAGACCTTTACAAAACCGAGGCGGGCCGAACCTTTCTATGGTCCCTACTCGAAAAGACTGCCGCCTACGGGCAGACTCCCTTTCAGGGGGAGAACACCCATCTAACCTCGTTCAACTGTGGCCAACAGGCAGTTGGACAAAGCCTAATGGCTGAAATGATAGAAGTATCGCCGGTACTTTTTACCGAAATGATGAAGGAAATGACCCTTGAACGATCCAACCCAAACCCCAACCTCAACATCGACACCGCTCCAGAGTTCGACTTCGGGCGAGAACCCACAGCCGGGGTCAGAAGTGACTCAGTTAAACCTGAACCCGTCGGAGACGAGCCAGCCTTCTACTCCTGAGGGGAAAGTTAACGCGGAAGAAGCTACCCCTGCTGAAGCCCTGTCCTTCGATGACTTCGACCTGCCAGTTGATTTCGACAAGGACAACCCCTTTGCCGGGAAACTTCTCGAGGCCGTTAACACTGACGACCCGAAAGTGATGCAACAGAACATGCTTAACCTCGCGCAGGACTTTGTCACACAAGCGCAGCAAGACTTCATTGCCATGAACGATGCTTGGCAAGATGAGCTTACGAAAGATTCTCAATACGGCGGGCCGGAACTGGAAGCCAACCTCGGTGCAGTTTCAAAACGCATTTCAGAATTTGCCTCCCTTCACGGCGGCGAAGCGGTCGAAACACAATTGCGTGAGCAATTCGACCTTACGGGAGCGGGTAATGCCCCGCTGATCGTTAAATTTATGATCTGGCAAGCTAAAGAACTAGGCGAGGGAACTCCCTTAAGCGGGACACCTGCGGGTTCTAACGAAACATCCAGAGCACAATCAATGTTTGGCACATGAACAAGGAGTAAACTTTCATGGCTGTTTCTGCAACAACCCATCCCACCCTCGTGGACTTGGTAAAGCGATCTACCCCGGAAGGGAAGATTGCCTCTGTCGCGGAAATCCTTAACGAGACAAACGAAATCCTCGACCATATGGTCTGGGTGGAAGGAAACCTGCCTACTGGTAACGTTTCCACAACTCGTGTAGGACTTCCCGCGCCAACTTGGCGTAAAATGTATGGTGGCGTTCAGCCCACCAAATCACTCACCGCGCAGATCACTGACTCTTGCGGTATGCTCGAAGCATACGCCGAAGTCGATAAAGCACTCGCTGATCTGAACGGCAACACAAATGAGTTCCGTCTCACTGAGGACACGGCACACATCGAAGGTATGAGTCAGGAAATGGCGGAAACGCTTTTCTACGGCAATGAAGCATCTGAGCCTGAAGCTTTTACCGGCCTTGGCCCGCGCTTTAACGCTCTGACTGGTGCAGGTAACTCGGACAACGTGATCGCCGGTGGCGGATCAGGTACCGACAACGCCTCCATCTGGTTGTCTGTCTGGGGCCCCTCGACTGGCTTCGGTATCATTCCCAAAGGCTCCAATGGTGGTCTGCAAATGCAGGACAAAGGGCAAGTTACCCTTGAAAACGCTGATGGTTCTAATGGGCGTATGGAGGCTTACCGGACCCACTATCGCTGGGACGCAGGTCTCTGTATTCGTGATTGGCGCTATTTCGTCCGTATTTGTAACATTGACAAATCCGCCCTCACCGTGGACGCAGCTACCGGGGCTAACCTCCCTGACCTAATGTTCCAGGCTTTGGAGCGTATTCCAAACCTGTCCATAGGTCGAGCCGCTTTCTATATGAACCGGACGGTCCTCACCAAACTTCGCCAGCAGCATACAAACGGTGTTGCTAACTCAACCTTGACAATGGATAACCTCGGCGGCACAATGGTCACCGCGTTCCATGGAGTGCCTATCAGCCGTACTGATGCACTGGCAAGCGACGAAGCGTTGGTATCTTAACCAACTAACCTGATCGAAGGAGTATTACTATGATCATGGACGAACTCACAGAGTTTGCTGACGCAACGGCCCTAAGTACCGCTGGTACTGGGTTGGCTGTCGTAGGAACCTCGATTGACTTGGGTATCACTGATGCTGATCCGGCCATTGCCGAGCAGCTTTGGTTGGTGCTTCAAATCACCACAACAGTTACCTCGGGGGGATCGGCTACCGTTTCCTTCCAGGTATGTTCGGACGCGCAAGCTGTCTTGACGGCTAACGCATCTGAAACCATGCACATTGCAACAGCCGCTTTCCCCAAGGCGACTCTTGTAGCCGGGTTTGAGATTCTCATCCCTCTCCCCTCTGGGATGGGTGTGAATTATGAACGTTACCTCGGTCTTCAACAGAACGTTGGAACAGCTGCACTCACAGCCGGGGCGGTTAACGCCTTCCTGACACGTGATCCTCGCCGCTGGAAAGCGTTCGCTGAGGGTAATAACTAAGTAAGCGGGGGCCGTAACTGGTCCCCCCTTTCCCTCAAGGAGACACCCAATGAAACTCGTATCGCTACGAAAAACTGTCACGGAAAAGAAAGACGATGTGGAAGTCGGTAATATCGACCATCTCGAAGATTTTCCGTGGGGCACTCGTATTCATCTTTCCGATGATGAGGTGCGTAAACTTTCCGGGGCAGCCGATTGCAACACGGGCGATCGTGTTATGATAGCTGCTGTCGGGAAAATTGTATCAACAAGCTCCGATGAAGTTGGTGGGACGGCTAAGATTAGCATGACTATCCAGCTCCAAGACATGGCTCTCGAGAAAGCAGAGCCGGAAGACAACCGGGCAGCAAACATGTATGGTGGTATCTGATGAAAGTTATATTCAAGAAACCTTATTTCCGAGGCAATCGTTACCGGAAAGGTGTCGTCCATGATGTGCCGGATGAGTGGAAAGATACACTCCCCTCAGGTGCAAAAATCCAAGCCGAGCCTAAGGTGGTCGATGAAGTCGATGAAGTCGATGAAAAATCACCTTCCCCGGAACCGACACCAAAAGGAAAAGCTCCAACCGCCGTCAAACTCTAAAGGGAGTCTCCCGTGGCCCAGTCTCAATTAGCCCTCTACAACCTAGCAATCTCACTTTGCGGCGGTGATTATACTATTGCTGCTGTGTCTGAGGCATCTGTCCCCGCTGAAATGTGCGAGCTTTGGTACGAACCAACTCGACAACTTGTCATGCGGGCAGCCCATTGGAACTCTTGTGAAAGAATAGCCCGGTTGGTTGAGGATACTGAACGAGATTCAGGAGCTGCTTGGGTTCCGGGAGACCCTTCGCCGGGGTTCGCTTTCAGCTACACTCTACCCTCCGATATGCTTGCGGCGAGATACCTTGCTACGTTTTCCCGGTTTAAGATTTCTTATGACGATACCGGGAAAACACTCGTCTGCGATATCGGCGGTTCCGCGACAACTGACGCTCCGCTACTCATCTACACTACTGACAACGACACCGTGACTGAGTGGGAGGCCGACCTCTACCTCGCTATGGCCTACGGGCTTGCCGGGAATGTAGCGATAGGGCTTACCGGAAAACGCTCCAAATCCGCTGACTTGTTCCAACTTGCCAATAGCTACCTCACAAACGCTCGGGCGAATAACGCAAATGAACAACACGAGCTACGTACCCAGAAAGCGGCCTCCCTGCAACTCCGGGGCTATTCCCAGTCCAATATAAACTCCTACGTCTACCCCTTTGGTAATCTCTTCGCACCCCCCGGAGCACCAACGACATGACTTCTGATTTTATCCAGCACTCTATCATCGCGGGCGAGCTTGCCCCGAATATGCTCGGTCGGACTGATTTTCAAAAATACGACATGGCTATGGCTATGTTGAAAAACTGGCTGGTTGACTATCGCGGGGGTATGTTTACTCGGCCCGGACAAGAGTTCGGTGATGTGATTGAATGGACTGAGGGGGAAGATGTTAAGTTCATCCCATTTCAGTACTCCCCGGATACTGAAAATACCTACCTGCTCATCCTCACCAATGATAAAATCCGTTTCGCTCAGGATAACGCATATGTGCTTGAGGGGGATATCGCAGTAGCATCCCTCGCAAATGACGTAGGAGATCGGGTAGAGTTTACCACAACCGGCTCCCACGGTTACGCTAACGGGGATTGGATAAAGCTCAGCGGGTTCGCCACAAATACATTTTTTAATAACCAGACTTTCGAGGTGGCTAATAAAACAGCGACAACCTTTACACTCTTGTCTGTCATTGACGGAGCGGCTATCGACGTGGCTAGTGTCACGACCGAGGCTGGGGTGGTTAACGCAATCTACACCATCGCCTCGCCTTATGGTCAGGAAGACCTTGCTAATCTCAGCTACCTTCAAATTCGGGACGAACTCCGTCTAACCCACCTTGACTACGGGGCAAGAAATCTCATCCGAACCTCCGCTACTTCATGGGCGTTTTCTGCGGTGGACTTCTCTTTACCCATTGGACCTGTTACAGGTTTGTCACTAGACTCCAAGTCAAATGATGACAACTATGGGTGTGTTTATCAAGTGACCGGGGTTAATGAAGACGGGGAAGAGGGTTTACCTGATATCGTCCTTATTATAAATTCAGCGGCGATTGAGTCTGTAGCGAGCCGATGGATTAAAATTGATTGGTCCCAACTGGCCGGGGCTGTTTCTTATAACGTGTATAGAAGTAATGAGATTAATGCCAACAGTGATATTAACCCCTCGATGCCAGTCGGGTTTATCGCAAATGTAGCTGGCCGGTCTTTGATAGACCAAGGGATTACGCCGGATTTTTCGCGTAAGCCTCCGGTAGAATATAATCCTTTTGCGAATGGACGGATTAGATACGTTACTGTAGTTGCCGGAGGCACAGGCGCGAGTTACTCCAGCACAATAATTTGGCCCGGTGGCGGTTCTGGTGCTTACGGATGGCTCATGACAGAGAATCCTACTTCCGCTATCATCCACGGGGTCAACGTTCTCTCGGGTGGGAAAGATTATACTAACGTTACTGTCTCGGTTCCTGCGGCTGCGAGTGAAAATCTTGACGCGGTACTTAGCCCGGCTACCGGAAACAACCCAGCTTGTGTTTGTATCTTTGAGCAACGAGTTGTTTACGGCGCCACAGACAATTTCCCTATGCGGCTGTTCGGTTCTCGTATCGGGCTCTTTAATAACTTCGGTTACAGCCCTACTGGGGCGGATGACGAGTCGTATGAGTTCGATCTGGACTCCGAGACTGTCGCGAATATTCGACACCTTCGCCCCGTACAGGGTGGGATTTTGGTAATGAACCAGATCGGGGTTTGGTTAGTCTATGGTGGGGGCAACGCCAGTCTAAGCGGTAACAACGCGAAAGCCGATCTTCAAACTCGGGTAGGTGCTTACACGACCGATCCTCAGTATGTTGATGGCAACCTTGCCTACGTCTCCCATGACGGACAAGAAATCCGACTTGCTGTTTACTCCGACGAGGCACAGTCCTATCTCAGCCAGAACCTGAGCCTGATCTCCAACCACCTCTTCACCCCGGCTAACCCGATTAAAAGTATCGCCTACGCAGCCGTCCCGTCGAAGATCATTTACTCTGTCCAAGAAAACGGGGCTATGCTGGCATCAACCGTAGATGGCCGGAATGATGTTTTCGGAACCTCCCCTCAAGCCACGAAGGGATACTACCGGGAGTGTTTGACAATAAGCGAAGAACGGCAGAGTAAACTTTACATCGCGGTTGAACGGATTATCAACGGGAACCGGGTACTCTTTTTCGAGCGACAAACTGACCGGACGACTATGAAGTGCATCGAGGATACTTTTTGTGTTGACGCAGGGTTGAAGTTGGCGCAAGCTAAGCCAGCGGCTCGGGTAGTCCCGGACACCTTCACAGGGGCTGTTACCTTCACCGCCTCCGCAAGTGTCTTCACCGCCGATGATGTTGGAAAAGTTCTCCGCTACGCAGGGGCTAAGGCGACAATTTCCACGTACACCTCCGGGACAGTTATATCCGGGACATGGGTGCTGGATTTGGAAACGTTCTTCCCGGAAGATGAGGACGCTCCAAGTGAGTTTTATAGTGGCGACTGGACCCTCACCGATCCGGTAAGTTCTGTCACAGGTCTCTGGCATCTCGAAGGGGAAGCCGTTGCGGTTGTTGCTGATGGAATTGTTATTGAAGGAAAAACGGTTTCCGGGGGAAGTATATCCCTGGCCACTCCGGCTAGTTCAATCGTCGTTGGCCTCGCTTACACATGTAAGGCGAAGACCCTTCCCCTCGCTACGGTCGAAACTGCAATTGAGGGAAGGAGGAAAAATATCAAAGGGGTGGCTTTGCGCCAGCATGAGTCTACCGGGTTGAAGATGGGGCCAAACTTTGATAAGGCCCGTTTAATCGCAAATCGCCTCCAACGGCTTTCCGGCAGCGATGATAAACTCCGGGACTATATGACATACGAGCCGGTTAGGACTGACTGGAACTATGACACCCCGATGTGTTTCCTGCAAGACCAGCCTCTCCCTGCCGCAATCTTATCCTTTATAAAAGACACCGAGGTAGGCGATGATCGAGAATAACCAGATTGATATTGTAAAAGGTCCGACTGTTAATGAGGATTTCTACGACTACTACTCCGACCGTAACGCTCATGTAAATAGTATCTTTTTTCACTACTGCTCGAGTGTCATTGCATTATCCTCAGAACACGTTTATGTTAAGGACAAGCTAACCGGTGATCCATTGCTTGTTTGTGGGGCCTATCGACCTTCCTATTTCAGCAGCTACCGGGAACTCTGGATGGCTGGAACTACCAAGCTTGCCCGAAGGCATTTGAAGGAGATAAAGCTCAATCTGGCTGAATGGGCAGATGCCCAAACGGTTCCGCTATTCGCTAGAGCTTCTAGCATCAAGTCACAAAAATTCCTGACCTTTCTCGGCTTTACCGTGTTCGAGGTTGAAAGTAATATAATAACCTATAGGTGGTAATAATGCAAGCAGTTGGTCTAGCTGTATCGATGATTGGAACTGGGGTCGGCGCTATGGCCAGCTTCCAGCAATCTCAGTATCAAGCTGCTGTTGCCAAGGCTAACGCTCAGGTAGCAAAGAATAACGCGGAACAAGCGCGTCAACGAGGCAATGAAGATATTCAGGATATGGGGGAAGAACAGGCTGGCTTGCTTGGGGAGCAAATGTCTCGGGCGGCTGGTTCTGGGCTGGATATTAGCTCACCGTCGATTATTCAAAGCCGGGCAAGAGCGCGGGATATAGGCGTGGAAGATGCTCGTCGCCGGATCACAGCATCCCGGCAGTTGGGTGCGAATTATGACACTCAGGCGAATGTGGAAAAGTCTAACGCGAGTGCTTATAAATCTGCCGGAACGTTTGCACTTATCTCAGGCGGGTTAGAGATGGCCACCACCTTCATCGGTGGGGCACAGTCTGTCGGAGGTTTATTCGGCTCGCCTAGCGCGCAAATGGCTGTCAAACCTGTACCCAAGCCTACTTACTTTACCGGATTTGGAACTGGAGGAATTTACTAATGGTTGATCTTCGCGTAAGGAAAGGGTATGCCCCTCAGCAAGCAAATCAATTTGTACCTCAGCAAGGCATTGATGGCCGTGCAGGGGACATTCGTGCGCAAGCACTTTCCGGGGTGGGCGATCAGGTTGCTCAACTAGGAGCAACGGTTTACGCAAAAAGCGAGGAGCTTAAAGGGAAGAAAAAAGTAAATGATGCGCTTGCTGCGGAAGCGGCGTACTCTGATTGGACTTATAAAACGTCAGTAGGACTGAACGATGCTTTCCAAACAGCACCGCTTTCTCAGGCTAACCTTTCTGACCAACTCGCAGCGCAGATAGACAACAGTGGAAAGGCTTTTCTGGACACAATAGCTGACCCGGATTTGAAACGTCAGTATACCGCTCGATTGACACAGAAACAAAACGAGCTGAAGTATGCGGTTCTGAACAAGGACGAGGAAAGAATAGGTCGGCAGGCAGGCTCGCTTGTTAACCAGCTTGTGAATACCGGGAAACTTACCTTGTCCAAAGACCCCTCAGATGACCAGCTTGCGGCGGCGAAGGAAACTGTTTTCAATAGTATCGCGCAAATCCCGGACTCCGTTCTGGGGATAGAAGTACGTGCGAAACTCCTTGAAGCATCTGAAAATGAGCTTAATAAGATCGCTTTCGGCAAGCAGTATGAACAGGAACTTAATCAGCGTAAAGGCTGGGTTGATGATAATATTGATAGTATTGTTGATGCTTTTGTGACACCTACCGCTCCTAATGGGGTGCTTGCTTTTGCAACAAAGATTCTTATGGAGAAAGAGGGTTTTAGATCACAACCTTATTATGATGTAACTAGGCTGAGAGCGGGCTACGGATCAGACACTTACACAACCGCCGATGGGAAAGTTCATCGGGTTACTAAAGATTCTCATGTCACCCGAGCTGATGCAGATCGAGATATTGCCAGAAGAACTAAGATTTTTTATGACGCGGAAGTTCCTCGGGTAGGTAAAGAAACGTGGGAGTCTCTTCCAGAAACTGCTCGTGGAGCACTGGTTTCTGTTGCTTATAACTACGGCGCATTGCCTAAAAGTGTCGTAACGGCTGCAAAAACGGGCGATGTTAATAAGATCGCTACAGCTGTTGAGGGACTGCAAGGACATAATAAAGGGATTAATCGAAAACGCAGGTTGCACGAAGCAGCTATTATTCGTGCCTCGAAGGGGGCTGTAGCCTCCGATAATATTAGCTTTTTCGCGGAAAAAAATTGGACCTCGTTTATGCGGGAAAAACACCCGGAGCTTCTTAATGGAGTCAGCCGGGATATTATTGACGGTCTCCGGGAAGACCCTCGATTTGTCCGGGAAGCCCTCAAGTGGGGCATTCGTAAGAACACTACTCTTCTGCAAAGAGCCGGTGAACAGGTTAGTATGAAAAATATCCAACTGCAACAGATGGTTGGTCCGCAGGCTGGTATTCGTTTCCTTCAAGCCCCTCCAGATGATCGGGCAGAAGACTACGCTGACCCGGATCATCTAGCGGCAAACCCCGAATTTTACGAGGGGAAAACTGTTTCGGATATAACCGGCGAGGCTGAACAAACAGCGCTGGATCAAGGGGCGGACTCCGTTGACGGGGTTGAGGATAAGTTTACTTTTAGATCACTTGACTACGACACTCGCCAGCAGGAAAAGAAGGATGCGTTGAGCCGGTTCAATGGCGAGCAGACAGAACGGGTTGGCCGGAAGACAGCTCAATATGACAAGATGTTGAATGAAACCCTCATGGGTATCCGAGAAGGCCGGTATGGGGCCGGGCATATAGCTGGGCTTGTAGAGAGTGGTCAAATAACCTCCTACGCGGATGCTGTTAAACTAGACTCCGCTCTCGACAAGTATCAGGAAGATGCTAAGTTCCTTGCGATGGGGCACTCTTTAATAAATAAAGATATTGTTGGTAACCCAAATAACCCCGATCATCGAAAGGCTATAAATAGTGTATTCACTGATTCTGGTGGGGAAGAGGTTATCCAAAATCGCGATGTGGCAGGAACAGTTGCGATAATCGGGGGTATCTCCAATGGGACTAACGTATTCCCTCAGGAGGCAATGCAAACACTTAACGCTATGGTAAATGGTCGGGGTGTTAAAGACAACTTGTATGCACTAGAGGTTCTTGCGTCGTTGCGAAATCAGCAGCAAGAGGGGGGTGACTTTTACAAAAACCTTAACACTGAAGCTATCGCCATGTTGGGGACTTACGATGAACTGAGCCAGAATAACGACCAAGAAACAATAGCTACACTTCTCGGGCTGGGTACAGATACCCGGACCAAGCAAGCGCGGGAAGAACTCCGGGAGGTTATCACAGAGCACCTTGATGACGATAAGACCTTTTCGAGAAATGTTTCCGCAATAACTAATCGGTGGTTTGGCTCGGATAAGCTGTCGGAAACATCTGCGGATTATATTCAGATGAAATCAGAGTGGGAAAATATCTATATAAAGTCTAAGATGCTCGGCCCTTTCATATCGGATGCAGGCGCTGTTGATGCAGCTAATGAGGGGATAAAAAAGAACTGGGGTGGGTCAGACCTCGGTGGTTCTGGCGGTCGTGTTATGAAGTTTCCTCCGGAAGAACAGTTCCCCTCGGTGCCTAAAGATATACTTGAGGCTGCTATCACCGAAGATATAAAAAATATTGATAGAGAAGATGGGGAAGCCTCAGGCCCCTTCGCACTTCGACCCGGTGAAACATTTATATTGACGCCGAGTGTTAATGCGAATGCTCAGAATAACATGAACCTGCCGATTACTTATACCGTTATGGCTGTCAGGTTGGATGAAAACGGTGAAGCGGAAGATTATCGGTTTATTACCCAGAACTCCGCTAGTGAACCTATTGCTCTTGACTACTCGAAATTAGAAAAAGAGTATGCTACGATTGCGGGGGAAGAGCGGGAGGCTGAATTCGAAGAAAGTTCTTATCTGGACTCATTAACATTAAAGCAAAGGAGCGAGCTTAATAAGGAAAAACGCATCGAAAGAAAAGCTATCCTTTCTGACCAACTTGAAGAAGCTGATGCCATAAAACGTGCCGGGCAAGCGGCTCAATGGGGCGATGAAAACGATAAGAAGTGGCGCAACGGGCTTGACCCGGACAGGTTCCCCCTTCCTAATGTTTACCGCAGGGCTCCTCCGAATTCACTTAAAGAACATTATCAATACCTCGATGGTACGTATTACAAAAACACCCCTCGTGGGCGGAAAAAAGTTAATAAAGAAGAGGCGATAAAATAATGGCTGTTGTAAGTAATGATTTTCTTCCAGGTACTGGCGCCGCTAAACAGTATACCCCTGAGACGCCTGGCCCTTCTGTTTTCGCCACAGCCGGGGCGGCGAGCCGAATAGGCATTGACGTAGTTAATGCTTTCGGGATTCTTACCCGGAAAGAGTTTCAAAAAGACCAAGATTTTATTGATAATAGATTTGAGGTAATAAAGCAAAAATACCCCAAGCTCGTTCAGAACCCAAATTACCATTCTCTTGCCCGGACCAATTCATTTGAAGAGTTAGAGTATGTGAAGGCACGAATTGATAAACAGGTTCAAGATAGGGAAACCCTTCACGAAGCTGGGTCACTTGGTGTAGTGCTTGAGATAGGCGCAGGGTTAATTAGTCCGACGAATTATATTCCTCTTATCGGGATTGGCGCTAGGGGCTTTAAGGCGGCAGGGCAGGGCGCTGCGTATGTCGGCCTCGCTACTGCACTTCAAGAGGCTGTGCTTCAAGGAAACCAAGAGACTCGGACATTCGGGGAAAGTATAACCGGGATTGGTGCTGGTATGGTTTTGGGTGCATTGCTCGGACCCGCAGCGGGTAGGTTTGCGGGGAGGCGTCTGGAAAAAGTTGAAGCGCTTGTTAAAGCTGATTTGGAAGATTTTGCCGTAGACATGGGCGTGGACGTTTCTACCCCGAAAACTGTGCCTGACAAGGACGGGACTCCGGAGGGCGGTGGGACGGTCACAGAACCTCCAGCAGGTCTGGGGACAGGACAGGCTGGCTCAGCTGGTGCTGCTGTCACCGAGGTTGCCCCACAAGGTACAAAGGGGATATTCGGCTCGAATAAAAAGTTCGGGATCGGCAAGGTTAGTTTTGAAAGCCTGGGGCCAGTAAGTCGGCAGGCTAATAGTGTTATAAGCTACGCTCGCTGGGTGATGGGAAATATAGCTGATGGCGGGTTGTTGATTAAGTCAGGATCGGAAGGGCGTGTTGTCGCCCAAGGTGGTACTATTGAAAGTCTCCGGGCCGGGTGGAGCAGGGGTTTGGCGAAGGGGCTGACTGAGTTGGATGGAATATACGGTCGGTATGTTTTTGACGGGAAACCTCCGGCAGTGTTCTCCGGGCCAAGAGCTTTTATAGCAGGCGCACGGAACCCACAGAAGTTTTCTCAGGAGGACTTTAACAAGCAAGTGTCTCGGTATATGCGTGATGGGGAAAAGTGGGAGGGGTCACCTAACCCTGACGCGGACAAGGCGATTAAAGAAGCTGGTGACCTGCTGCGTAAAGAAGTCTACGAGCCGATGTTTGATCAGATGAAGTTTGTTGGGCTCTTGCCGGAAGATGTGAAGACTGTGGCTGATGTGGAGTATCTCAACCGGGTTTATAATCTGGAAGCGATTAGGAACGACACGAATAAGTTTACGGATATCCTCGTAAAGAACTTCCTCAAGAAACGGAAAGAAGCGTTTTTGAAGGAGTCGGAAAGCCTCCGCTTGAAGGAACTTGACCTTGAGCAGCGGGTCGCCGATAATGAACTTGACGCGGCGACCGCGAAAGAGTCGATTAAGGTTTTGCGGGAAGAACTGGCTCGGTTGAATGACAGTGACAATCCAGTACAGTCAGTGTTGAATGAAATTACCGACCTGAAGAAACGGATTAAGAACGGGGAGAAGGAGTCGGAAATTACCGCGAGCTTGCAGAAGGAACTGGACGATCTGAACGCTCTGCATCGTCGTGATGTTCAAGTGTTGCGGGATGAAAAGGGGAAAATCCGAACCCGGCTGAATGGGATTAACCAGAATATAAACCTGCTTGAAAGTAAACGGCAAGCTTTTATTCGGAAGTATGAGCGGATGGATGAAATGCAACTGGGAAGTCTCATGCGGTTGGAGCGAGCTTGGTCAGTTTTTCAGCGCAACCTTAGTATGAAGAAATGGAACCCGGAGGAAATTGAAAAAGCCTACGAGGACATTCTCGAGAAGCTCGGGAAGACAGAAGACCTCATGACGAAGAATGAAGCGAACATGAGGAAGATGGAGGGCGACGATAAGGGGGAAACTGCGAAGTATTTCAAGCAAGCGACGATGGTTTATAAGCGGGTGCATCGGATCAAAGCACTCCGGGAACGGTTGGATTTGGTTCAGAAAGCTGGAGACGATGCGGCTATTCGGAATCAACTTTTGGCCGAGGGTCACGAAAAGCTCCGGGTTGACATTAAAGAACTCAATCAGCGTCGGACTGCCCGGCAGCAAGTGCTTGTGGATAAGATTAAAGAGCTTGACCCTAAGCTGGTTCAGGATAACCTGGCCCAAGCGGAAGTGGCGATGAAGGAGAAGAAGGACGCCTTGATTGAGCGATGGCACAAGCTCGGGTTTGAGGATATTGACTTCGGGGATTTACAACGGACTGCGTTTGAGAAGGTGAATGTTAAGAGACTTCAGGAATATATTAAAGAAATTGGGTCAACTGATACATACAACACAAGCGTTATTCAGGTTGTGCCCGCGAAAAATAAAGACTTAGTCAGGAATGATCCTAATAGAGTAATGGGTGATGTAAGTAGCTCTGAGGGCTTCCATGACGAGTTGCAGAAATTTGACACGGCGGATGATTACCTCAAGTGGGCTATGGTAAACAGTACCATACCGGGGTTTAAGGAACTTGCTAGGAGGTTTATTGGGAACACAGTTAAGGCCCCGCTTCTCCATTTGAAGGCAGGTGATGTAAGCCTCGCAGGTTGGAATTTCCAAAGTGCGGATGCTTGGGCGACACCGTTCTATAAAGAAACTGCCACATCAACTGGTGTTAAGGCAACTTATCTGGGTGCTAGTATTAGTGTTTTAGAAGACGGAGTTACTGAACGTACATTAATGCACGAGGTTATCCATGTAACTACTCTTAAAAGAACTCTCAGTAAAGATTTAGGCGGTGGTGACGGCTGGAAGAAGATGGCACAACTCAAATCAGATATCCATAATGAGTTGCCGAACCTTGATAAAGATATGACAACATGGGTAGATTCTCAAGCAGGTATGACGAAGGAACAAAAAGAGGCTTTCAAGCACAACTTTAGCTATTTTTGGAACGCCGGAAAGGACGCCACTTCCCCTGTAGCACATTTTGAACTTGAGACTCTTACGGTTGCTTTGACCGATCAATTCGTTCAAGAGTTTCTTAAATCGATTAAGCTGCCTAAAACAAATCAGACCCTTTGGAGTAAGTTTGTCGGGGCACTCGCAGAGGCGTTCGGGATTAAAGCCGGGGATGAGTACACCGCGTTTAGCCGTGTGCTTGAAATCACTGACGAACTTTCCGAAAGCGCACTGTCCGTCAAGGCAATCGAGGACATGGACTTCTTCAATCCGAAGCTGGCCTCGGCGGTAGATGTTGGCGCAAGGGAAATTGCGGAGAAGATGACGCAGAAGATACTCGGGGCTAAGGCCGGGCGCTTGTCTAACTGGGACTTGTTGGATCAGGAACAACGGGGCTCGGAATTGGAACGGGTACTTGATATTCCCTCGAATGACTTTTCCGATGCAGGGTTTTTGGAAGATAATATAGAGAAACTCATGCGGGCATATGTGCGGACGATTGCTCCGGATATTGAAATCATGAGGAAGTTTGGCACGATCGATATGCAGAAGCTGCTTGGTGGTATTCACGAAGAAGCGGCTGTGTTGCTCCGGGCAGCTAGAGGGGTTGGTGAGAAAAAGCAAGTCATTAAGGAATTGGAAGAGGCGCTAGCGGGTGAGGTTGATCAGGGTAAAAAGGGCATCCTCAAGAACCAATTACTTTCGGTTAAGAAAGGTCTCACGACTAAGGAAATTAATGCGGCGGTGACGGAGGCGATTGACGATTTTACGGGTGTGATTGGCCGGTTGCGGCATACACATGGAGTGCCGGATAATCCAACGGGTTGGGCTGCTAGGGGTGCAAGGATAGCTATGAACGTTAACACGTTGCGCTTGATGGGCATGGTGGCTATCTCATCTATCCCCGATCTAGCGCGGCTTGTGATGTACATGGGGCCGATGCGGGCGTATAAAAGTGGCCTAAAGCCTTTGGTTTCAAACTTTAGCACGTTGAAGGTTTCCCTCCGGGAAGCACAACTTGCGGGGACAGCGCTCGATGTTGTGCTTCATACTCGGATGTATGAGATTATGAACATGATGGACGATGCGATACCTGTGACAAAGTTTGAACGAGGGCTGGAGACTATGACCAGCAAGATCGGGATTGTGAGCGGGTTTGATTATTGGAACACCGCGATGAAGACTCTCGCGTCACAACTGTTTAACGCGGAAACGCTCGATGCGATCCAGAGCGTTGTGGAGGCTAGTCATAAAGGGGCGAAGCCTTTGAAGAAAGCTCAGGAACATTTGGCTCGGTTGAACATTGACGGGCAAACGAGTATTGATATCTGGCGCCTCGTGGAGAATGGTGGCGGGTCGAAAGTTGGCGATGTTTGGTTGCCGAATACTGACGATTGGGTTAAGATCGGGGATGGGCTTGGTATGAATAGACGCCGGGTGGAGAGCGCGGTTAGAATTTACCGGCAGGCTCTCGTGCACGATGTTGATATGATCGTGGTTACCCCAGGGCTGGAACGTCCGTTGTGGATGGACGGCTCGATTGCCGGGAAGTTAATCGGGCAGTTTAGATCGTTCACATTTAGCTCGACGTATAAGACTACGATGGCCGGGTTGCAGCAGAACGATTCTCGGTTCGCGCTAGGGTCGGCGGTTAGTCTCGGGTTGGGTGCGCTTAGTTATAAACTCTGGGGAGTCATGTCAGGGTACGATACGAGTGAGGATGATTGGGAGAAGTGGGCGGATGAGATGATTGATCGTAGCGGGTTGATCGGGGCGTTTAGTGAGGTTAGGCGGCTCGGGCAGACTGTCCCGTGGTTGAATGATTATGTTATGGTTAGCGGGCAGCAGTCTACTCGGTACGGTGGAATGGGCGGGGTTAGCTCTACGTTCGGTCCATCGGTTGATCTGGCTCAGACTTTCTTCGCGGCGCTAAACGGGATGAGCGATCCGACAGAGGGTACGGCCCGGATGATGCGGAAGCTCATGCCTTACCAGAATGTTTGGTGGGGGAGGCGGTTGTTCGATGAACTAATCGAAGGGTTGGATTTGCCGAAAGATCGGCGGTGAGTTGGGTATGGTCTAGTCCTTACGGTTCATAACCGTACCCAACTGATCCCCGAATGTAGCGGACAATGCCTCGTAGAATGTCCCGGAATCGTGATGCTTTTTGCGTAGCGCTTCCGGGACTTTTTTATTTGCAACGGGTACGATTTTCCCTGACTCGATAAGAACGGAAAAGAGTTGCTTGGCATGGAAGACCGTTGTGATGGCGAGAAGGGATCGGGTTATTCGGGACTCGTGGAAGTAGGGATCGTTCTGGAGCTTGCCTTGGTACATAGCGTGGAGTAAGCGCTCGGCTTTATCTAGGTCGTTGCCTTGCTTGTTGCCGAGGAAGACGTCAGGCATTCTTGCTTCCGCGTCCATGAGTAGGTCGTAAGCCCTGACGAAGTGGTCCTCGGTTAGAAGCATGTCACCGCCCTCGTCTATGCAGTATAGTATCATGAGCTTTTCAATCTGCATGTGGCGACGTTCGCAGTAGGTTATGAAGTTGGGGTGATTAGGGACTGGTGGGCCACCTTTATTTCCGGGGTAGCGGTAGAAGTCGTTGAGGAGTTGGCGGGCTTCCGGAGTGAATGCGAGCTGGCCGGATAGCTTAGAGATTTCCTTAACGTCATGCGCTATGTCGGCTTCGAGTTTGATTAGTTCCTTAGAGCTTCGGTCTTCCGCGAATAGATCGACACGGGGGATGGAGTCGCCCATGACAATTATGACTCGTGACATGAAGCCGGAACCCCATGCGACCTCTGGGATGAACTCGTGCAGGTCATCCGGGGTGCTACCGACAAGCATTGAGGTATAGGTCCGTTCCGCGTAGAATGTGTGAGTGGCTTCCCGGCGACCTTCGGAGTATTCGTCACAGTCCCAAAGGTCGGTCAGCTTGGAGATCATGTCAATGTCATAGGCGTTGAATAGGACTCGGACTTCCGGGGAGAACACGTGGAGGCCGTGGAAGATTTCAGATTCCTCAGTGATGGGGTTTTTGAATTTGCGCTCGTTGGCTTGCAGGGACTGTGCTAGGAAAGCGGCGGTCATGGAGGATGCGGATAGGCGACCGGGGCCGAGTTTGTTAATGATCTTCCGGGCAGCAGTTAGAGCCATGCCTTTGCCGCAACCGGATTTACCGATGAGCATTATGTAGAGGTTAGGGTAGACCGGGGCTCCCTTGGTCATAACCCACAGCTTGCGCTCTATCGCAGCGCTAAGGACCCAAAGCCCGCACCACTCCCGATAGTGTTCGGAGGTTTCACGGGCAGCGAGTAGGTCTTTGTAGGCTTCAATTATAGAAATCAGCTTGCGCGCCATATGAGCCCAGTTTCTCTTGAAGGGTTTGTGGCCGGGAGCGTTTTATACATCCCGGTGTTTTGCGGAGGTCTGAGTGTGGTCCACGCCATGCGGACAGTCCGAACTCATTAGTAACCTCTTTAGTCTCTTTGTCTTCTTTTCGATTTGCCCAGTTCCAACCAATCTTTGCCTCAAGGGGGACGGTGAATGGCCGGCCTCCGACAAGGGTGTGGTTGATGGTGAGAAGTTCAAGGGCCTTGGGGACAATGAGGTGTTCAAGTTTTTCCGGGTACTGGAAGAGGATGGAGTCGTGGACTTGGATAAGTAAGTGGATAGATTTAAGGTTTCTCCAGAGGTTAAGGATGCCTTCGTCAATAGCATCGGCAGTCATGGATTGTGGGCCAAACGCGATTGCCTCGCGATGGGTTCGCGGATCGTCAGGGAGTCCGAAGAAATAGCGGCGGCGGTTGTAGAGGTCGGACGTTACTTCGCCGTGTTGCAGGAGTCCGATGACGTGCTTGTGCCATGCGGGGATACAGGGGTAAGCGCGGAAGTATTTGGCCTGAAAGTCCTCGATGACTTTTATATCAACCTTGGTGTGCCCGGCCATAGTGCGGGGGGTGCCGAGGTAGTTCGTGCCGTGGCCTAGCTTTTTTGACATGTCCCGATAGGACAGGTCTCGGTAGACGATACGGTCAGCAACAGCTCGCCAGAGATTGGGGTCTTCCGGCCAAGGTTCTTCCGTCCAAGCCATCCGGCAAACTTGAGTGTGAAGGTCGCCGGACTCACAGGCGTCAAGGTATGCTCCGGCAAATTCCGGACCGTGTGAGTCGTGGAAAAGGTTCCAGCAGGTTGCGCCGAGGTTGCGGGAGTCGGCTTGCTCAAGATCGACATTGCAGAATTTCATACCTGGGTCTGGGATAAAGACTTCGCGGAGGGCGCTTTCGATATTCTGGTTGTTGGTGCCGGTCTCGAAGTTGGACTCGGAGGAAGATAGTCGGCCAGTCTTTGTTCCGGCAACGCTGTAGTTGGTGCGCATCCGGTTGTCTTTGTCTAGCTTGGTTGATAGGAATTGTATTTTCTTATCAAGGTCTCGGATAGCTAGGATGTACCGGCAGATCGGGGAAGCCACGAAATAGTTCTGGAGTTTTTCAAGGGCTTCCCGGTTAGTTGTTGGGCCGTAGCTCCCGTTTGGTTTGCGAGCTTTTATCGGTACGATGTTGAAGACGGTGTAGAATAGTTTGGCGAGCTGGACAGGGCTCCGGTAATTGAACGGGGCGAAGCCGATACCTTCCTCAACTATTAGTTTAAGGTTAGTAGCGAGTTTGTCCCGGATTTTAGAAAAGTTAGCGAGGGTTTTCCGGCGTGCATCCGTGTTGATCCGGGTTCCGCGTAAAGACATCTCGAAGGTTGGGGCCATTAGCGAGTGACTGAACGCGGAAGTGTTGGCGGCGATCTCATCCATTTCCGCCGCTTGCTTGAGTCCTATTTCTAGAGTAAGGCAAACGTCAAGGGCGTTGTATACCCATTCAGTCTCATCAATCGTCAACTGGTTTAAGGTAGTCTCGGTAAGGTCCGCGTTCTGAATTATCTTTACCATGGGAGTTCATCTTCTTTATGATGCTGGGGGTATGAACGAGCTTTGGATTAGCAAAGTCATTAAAGCAGGTTATTACGTAGACCGGGATGGAGAGGGATAGGGCATGTTTAAGTTCGACAAAGACTCCGTTGGACGCTTGCCAATTGTCACGTTGGAGAAGGTGGAGCCGGGTGCAGCGGGATAGGGTGGATAGGCACTGGGTTTCCCAGAAGTCTATGTCATGGGGGAGGTTGAAACGTTTGCTTACCTCATGCCAGTGGACGATCGGGGAAAAGACGGGGATGTTTTTGAGCGCGTAGTAAGCGACTGCCCCGCAAGCGTACTCGTATCGGTCCTGTCGCACCTTAGGATCGACGTGGGTGTAGGCTTGGGCGAGGTAGATTAGATCGTGGTAGATTAGATCGTGCTTGACGTTTGGATGGGTTAACATGAGTAGTCTCCTCCCCGATGGTGGCGGTTGTACGTGTCGAGGGTGACCTCGGAAAGTTGCCTGATAAAGTCTTGGGCGTCGTTGATGTTGAAGGTTAGCTCAGTGGCCGGGCGGGAGAGTTGGATGACGACAAGACCGTCTCGCTCAGTTAGGTTTACTTCGAGGGGTTGGATGTGTTGGGGTAGGATAAGCATAGTTAGGAGTCCTTTTTAATTGTCCTACTTTTCAGCATGAATTTCCAGCTAGGCTCGTTGGTGTATAGCGACGCAAGGAAGCCAAGGCCCTTTTCCATCTCGGGTTGCATGGCGTGATGGGTAAGCATGGTATCGTGGCCGAAGTTGGGCGAGGTTATTCCGTACTTAGTCCAGAGATAGTCGAGGTCGTATACAAAGTTTTGCCCGAAGACTGTGTTGGGAAGTGCGAGCCATTTGCGGACGTATGCAAGGGCAGCAAGCTCGGTGTTAAGGCTGGGCCAGTAGGAGTTTTGTTTGGCGCGATCGTTGATTATGAAGGGGATGACGATAGCGCGATCGGGAGTGGGCGCGAAACCAATGCAGGTCATCTGGAGGTTTTTGGTTTCAATGTCTACGCTTAGTTCATTGGAGGCAAGGATGTACGGCTCGAAGTCAGCGAGGTCGGAAAGGGTTGGTTCGATCCAAAGCTCCCGGCGGGGTCGGCGGACTTCCGGGAAGATCATTTCGCGCTTGAGTTTCTTTATGTCGGAGAAGACTATCGGGCGAAGTTTGTAGTCCCGGAATACTGCGCCGGGGTTGTAGGATGGCAGGACTTTGTGACCGGTTACGCCAATGACAGGCGCTCCCCGGACAGATTTTATCTTAGCATTTTTAAGTATCGCCCATGTGGCGAGGCCGCCTAGGGCAAGGATGACGTTCGGGTTGACCTCGCGAATTGTAGTGTATAGGTCTTTGAGGTAGGGGGCGTATTCCTTGGAGATGTAGTTGGTTTTGATTGCGGCAGGATAGCCGGGGACGGCATTGGGTTTGGTGGAGCAGAGGGAAAGTATTTTCCCGCCATCCGGTTGGAAGGGGAAGACTGATGTGAAGTAACAGTCTCGGGAGTCTATGCCGACAGCGGAAAGCTGGGAACGTAGGAAGCCACCAGCGGGACCGGAGAATGATTGCCCGGTCTGCCGCTCGTGGTTGCCCCATGCCTCACCGAGGATTAGGATAGGCTTGGTCATGCGGAAGGGCTTTTCGGAAAAGGAACAGGGCCGGCTGTAGGGTAAGCCGTGCCCAGACCACAAAGCGAGTCATGGACTAGCAAGGCATAGCCTGCAATGTCTTTCCAATGGTCAGGCTCGTCCGGGTTGCCGGAAAGGATGCGAGCCATCTTTGAGCAGATCATGTCAAGGGACTCGGCTTGGATGGGCATGATCTTACTACTACTTTTGTTGCGAACAATTCTTTTGAGCCCTTGGGCTATTATGGAAGTGTCGCTGTAAGGGCCATGAGTGGTTTCACGCTCGATGATAGTTTGTTCAGCTTCATTCATTTTCATACTCTTTCCAATTTGTCATTGCGTCTTGGGCGAAGATGGGATCACGCTCAAGACCGAGGCAACGGTTAGCCCGGAGTTTGTCAGCGGCGATGAGGGCGTTGGCACTGCCGCAGGTCGGGTCGAGGATAGATGTGTTCTCATCCACAAGCATCTCGAAGAAGTGGGTGAGGACGGGGAGAGGTTTCTGGCTCATGTGGATAGTTTTTTCTTGCGGGGCTCCGATAAGGTTGGACTTGGCCCGGACAATCGGGCGGTCATCGCGGGATAGGAGCAGGGCGGTTTCGTATACTTGGCGCGGACCTCGCTTGGGGTCGGGAAGGATGCCGGAGTTGTCGGACCGCCACCAGATTAGGGGTTTGGAGAGGACAGTCCAACCGAAGTCTTGGAAGAGGTCGATGGTTTGCGCGTAGTAGTCCATGGAAAACCAGAATAGAATGTGGGCGGACTCGGATATGATTGTGTGTTGGTTGAGGAGAAGGGTATCGATTAGGGAAAAGTAAACGTCCTCGGTGTCGGCGTAGCCCCCGAATTTATCCGAGGCTCCACGGTTGTGTTTGTCCGCGTTGATGCCGTAGGGGAAGTCGCAGTGGATGAAGTTGAAAGGGTCTCCGGTGTAGTCGGTTGCCCACTCGCGGAAGTCGGTGTTGAGGATGGGGGAGGATGGGTCTGGGAGACTGTCAATAACGTCCTGTTGCCAAGGTTGGAGTATAGGGTTGTTATCTTTTATAGCTTCCCCGAAAGCATTTTGTCCAGCGGCAAGGCGTGCTTTGATCTGGTCAGCGGAGAGGGTGACGGGGATTGGTCCGCCCTTGGGGGAAGGTTTAGGCTTAGGCTTGGTGAGGCGGGCAAGTTGTTCAGACTCAGCGGCACGCTTCCGGGCATCGGAGCGTTCGAGTAGGTTACGGGCGACGGAGATTCTTTCCGCGTTGGCGATGGCGGTGTTGCCCTCATCGATGGCAGTGGCAAGGCGAACGCAGGATGTTACGTACTTGGAGGTGAAGTTAAGTTTACGGGCGGCGTCATCAAGGGAGGGGGAAAGAGCGTAGAACCGGGAGACTGCTTGCACTTGATCCTGCCATGAGAGGTCTTTGCGCTGGATGTTCTCGTCCAGCTCTATCTTTTCCAGATCGTCCTCTGTCATGTCTTCGATGTAGGTGACGGGGATATCGGACCAGTTTAGAATATCTCGGCAAGCGGTAAGTCGGCGTTCGCCTGCAATAAGGATGTTCTCGCGGGTGATGGCGATGGGGTTGATAAGGCCGATAGAGTTTATTGACGCGGCAAGATCGGTGAGGTCACCTAGGTCTCGGCGCTGCCGGGTGTCCCGGTTTATGGTGATGGAGGCGATTGATTTTGTGGACATAGGGTGACTCGTGGTTGGAGAAAAGGCGGGGGTGCGGGAAAGGAAAGTAAAACCTGCACCCCCTATCGGGTTACTGAGGGACCAGAACAGTAACCGACTCGATGTTAGTCGTCAAGGATCGGAGCGGTGGATGTGATTTCCACGTAGATACGCTCAGGGTTTTGCGGGTCCGGGCGGTGGCCGACAGTGCCAAGGCATTGCAGACCTTTGCATCCCTCGAGAGCTTCTTTCATAGACAGGTCTTCTGTGTCCATACCGAGGTGGTTCTCGAGGAAGTTCCGAAGATCGGACCATGTGCGTTTGCGGTTGACCTCGGCTTCGTCGGAGTCTTCCGAGATGAACATGAAGCGTTTGCGGAGGGTGATGGCTTTGACGCCACCTGCCTCAGCGAGGGCATCGGTATCAACGTCGTCTTGCGGGGCAAGCGCTCCGAGGACAATATCGACAGTATCGTAACGGCCCTGTGCGACAGAACCGAAGTCCACTTTCTTGGCTCCGAAGACGTATGTTCCGGCAGGTGCTCGGGGAGGTGCTTCGATTTCAGTTACGGCTGCATTTAGTCCGTCTGTAAAACGTGAGGACATGGGTAGTTCTCCTATAGGTGGGCAAGGGATGGGAATTGACAGGTGGCCCGTAGTCTGCCAATTACTTCAAAGCCTTGAGGGCTTTGAAAATGTCGGCCAAGCCGGAGGCGATCGGGTAGGATTTCTCCAACTTGAATGGTGCAGGGTTTTTCAGGTCGATGATCGGTGATGGGAGGGTTTGGATTGTTCGGGCGACGTTTTTCCCGGAACCTTTTACCTCGCACTGGATCATTGTGTTGAAGTAGGAAGGAAGGGTGGGACCAAGTGCCGCGCCGATAGCGGACGGGTAGCCTTTGTGAACGCCCTCGGTTACTTCCTTGTAGTTAACGTGTGTTATTACGATCACGTTTGTCTTGAAGGTGTCCGCGCATAGAAGGGAGATAGCTTTCTCAACGCCTTGTTGTGCCGCGAAGTACCATGTGCGTTGCTCGCGGGCGTTAGGGGTCATGGACTTGGCCCACTCATATGCGGCCTTCCCGAACATGGTGAGAGAGTCAAGGACAAAGATTGTGTCTTTCCCCCACTCGGCGGGCTTGGAGCCATCGTCCCATTTGTCGAGGAAGCTGAGACCTTTGGAATAGGCTCGGGCGGTGGTGATCGGTCCGGCTTGGGAGGATTTGATCAAGTCGGAAACTGTTATGTAGTCCACCTCGTCAAGAAGTTTTGGGTCGATCTGGGCAAGGTGTTGGCGGAGTGCGTCGAGTCCGTTGTCGAGGTCGAGGATGCGGAGCTTGTACCCGGCTTGGACAAGTGAGACAAGGGAGCCTGTTTTGCCCGTGCCGGAGTCTCCGAGGTAGAGGAGCTTGGCGAAGTTGGCGGCTGGGTGTTCTGATAATTTGGCCATTGGTTTTCCTTTTAGTATTTGCGGGACGGGACTCCGTTGACCCATGCTTGGAGAAAGGAGGCTTGTTGGAAGACGGCGATGATACGGTCCTCGAAAGGAAGTCCCCAGTCTTTAGGGTTGGTGGAGTCGTAGGTTTCCCCGGATCGGAGTTCGATTTTGTAGATTTCTTTGGCGTGGTCCCAGTATAGGACGGTGGCATTTAACATGGTAGGCTCCTTAACGATCTACGGATGGGTCCCAACGCGGCTCGGATGTGTGGAACTCGGCTTCGAGGAAGTTCTTGCGTAGGGATGGCTCGCGGGCACAGATCGATCGGAACTCGCATCCCCCGAAGTTGTTGCAAGACTCGGTGTTCTTCGGGAACCGGTTGGCCTTGGTATAGGCTTGGGTTTTCTCAATCACATCCATGCAATCATCGTACCACTCGTCAAGTATGGCGGCGCTGCGGAGGGCTTCGACACGCCCGAACCGGGTGAAGCCGACTGCGACCTGTGCGGCATCGATAATGACTCCCTTGATTGGTAGGTGGAAGGCAGCTTTGCCGACGAAGGAATACATGGAGAATTGCACGTCCGGGGAGAATTGTTTCCAGTAGTACGGGGATAGAGTTTGTCCGGTAGTTTTCTGATCGTGGACGTATTGGTCGCCGTTCTCATCCTCGCAGAAGCGATCGAAGTGACCGGAGAATAGGACGCCGTTATCGACGGGGAGTTTGAAGGTTAGCTCGACAGCGGCTTTCCCTGAGTCAAGGGTGACGGTAGAGAATTTGTCATCACGGAACTCGTCGAGGTACCAGACGATTGTTCTAATTAGAGATTGGCGTGTTTTCTTGGGGTCTAAGAATGTGTCGGGGGTGTTCTTCTCGGAGTCCCAGGTGGCGATGAGGGTAGTGCGGATGATGGACTCAAGTGCTTCGTCAAAGGAACTGCCCTCGGCCCGAAGTTTATGGTAGGTTTCGAGGGCGGTGGCATAGTGTCCCCCGAACCAGAGGTGGACTGAGTTGCCCCGTGGCCGGTAGTTCTCGATCATTTTGTATTGATAATAGCGAGGGCATTTGAAGGCGTACTTGAGAGAGGTGCTGTCCCATACGAACTGGACACCGGACTCGTTGAATGAACCGCTGGTGGATAAGGGTTGGGGGGAGGTGGTGGTCATTGGAGGGTCTCTGTGGTTGGGGCTACGCTTGGCATGAGCGGTTTCCTTTTTAGGTGTTAAAGTTTAATGTCGAGGCCTAGGTTTGTGTCGAGACCCTTGAGTGCTTTTGGCGTAGCTGGGGCTTTCTTGGGCTTGGTCGAGCCGGTTTGGTTGAAGCGTACTCTAAGTTTGCGGTACTCCCCGATGATTGCGCGGATATCTTCGGAGGTGTGGTTGATGGGGTCGCGGTCGAAAAGCTCGCCCATGTCTATGTTGGGGGCAGGATTAGTCAAGGTGTATCTCCGGTTGGTCAAGTTGCTCGAAGGTTGTTGGGATGTCAGTAAGCTCGTCTTTCACGGAGTCAACCAGCCGGGAGACTAGTGTGCGTATGACTACCCCTGCTCCGCTTTTCGGGAAGCGGTCTATGAGGAACTCGAAGTCACCGTCCCGGAGGTTGAGCGTATGTTTTCTAAGGCGGGTTTTGCTCATAGGGTTATGTCCGATTCGTTGGAGGACTCAGGTCTCTTTTTTATCAACCAGAGTTCGTTGTCTTTTACAGAAATTACAAGGTCGGCAAGAAACGGGTTCTGAGTCCGGTATAGTTTTTGGCGGAGCAGGTTGGCGGCATCGTAGTTTTCGAGGGTTATGCGTAGGCCGAACGGCTCCCGGTTGGCAGTGTCGAGCATTGTGTTTAGTTCAAGGGAATGCTCAGACACTGGTGGGGTCCGTGTAGACGAGGTGAAGGGTGCTGTTCTCGATGTACATACGGGTTAGGGTAGGGAGCATGACGAGTACGTTTTCGCAATGATTGCGAGGGATGTAGCCGACTTGATGGAGTTGAGTTTCGATTATGGGTTCATTTTGGTACACGTCGTCCTCGTCGAATGTTTCAACGTAACGCTCTACATAGACCGCGATGGCGTTGGAGTCGTATGGGTTGTCGGGTTCTGGGACGAGTTGGACAGCGGTGTCCCTATCAGCCTCTGCAAGGGCGGTTTGGGCAGCGGAGTCTCGGTAGTAGGCACCGGCAATTTGAGTTGAGAAAGGGTGAGTTTTTGGCATCTGGTAGCTCCTAGTGGCAAGGTAAGAGAAAGGGTAGAGGTGAAGACGGGGACAGGAGCATGACCAACCTGGCCCCGTCTTCTAGGATGGAGAGTTAAGAAGTCCGTGCAAGCTGTTAAGCGGCGGCGGCTTCATCACCCTCGGAAGTTGACAACGATTCCAAATCGGGAAGGTCGAATTTGTCCTCTGCCAACTCATCCATCTCTGCAACGCGCTTTTCTGCCATGGCGAGTACTTTTGAAGTAGCGGCCAAACGGGCGACCTCAGCAGCGAAAGCGTCTGGATCAACGTCTTTCTTATTGCGGTTGCTTTCTTTCAGATGCTTGATAACATAGCCATTTGCAATTGACTTCGCCTCTTTCTCCACTGGAGTCATGGTAGATTTGGATGACCCTGTGGAGGCTTCTGTGAACTCATAGATGGCATCGTACTCGGCGAAGTCTCCGGCGCGGTATTCGTCAAGGGTGCCTTCCTTGATGGCTTTCTTGACAGCCGAGCGCTGGTTGTTCGCAATGTTCTCGGCGCGGCTTTGATTGAGTACCTTGGCGAGAATGTCGGTCATTGGTGTGTCGGCAGTGAACGGGCAAGAAACCTCGAAGGGTTCTTTTTGGATTATGATTGTTTTTGTTGCCGGAACGTCTGGGGTGTCGGTGTCGGTGTCGGTGTTTTTATTGCGGGCCATGTTTGGCATCTCCGTTTAGTTGGTAAAGGGTTGGTGCGTTTGGTAGTTACAAGATACACTATGAAGGAGTGTAGGGCTTAAGTCAAGCGTTTTATTTGGAGTAGGTATGGTTTGGGTGTAAGGGTTTGGAACCATACCTAGCTCGGTCCGTCCTTATCCCAGTTCGCGGGATAGGGTTTTGGGTTTGGCCATGATGAGGTCAGTCTCCTAAGGTTGGTTTTTTGGATCAAGAAGGACGTAAAGGCCGAGTAGAATAAGCACACCTCCAAGTGCTTGTGTGAAAGCTGAGATGAAGGTGAGGTGGATGGCTAGCCCGACGCCGAAGCAGCCTAGCCCGATAGTTTTCTGGTACGGAGTCATTCCTGTTCGTTCTCCTGTGCTGCTGTGATAATGCCGGAGCGCTCAATATCAAGACCTGCCTCAATCGCCGCATTTGCGCCTTTGTATGAGCCGATGTAATGTCGCTTCCCGTTTTCATCTATTATTGACAGGTCGTGGCTTGAATCCCAACGCCACGGATATATCCCGTATGCGTCGGCGTCAGCTTTAGCTTCAGGGCAGTAACCGGGGTGATATTGGACAGCCTTAATCCGAGCGCTCATCTGCACCACCACTCCTTTCCATCCGGCCACCTACGGGCCAAGCCTTCATTGATCAGTATACCACCTATGCACCCGAATGTGGCAGTTATTATGCTGAAAGGTGACAAGTGTCTATTCCTTTGGTGGGTCTGGTTGTGGCATCCAGTGAGAGGGTTCGTTGGTGGCGTAAGTTTCACCCAAGCCTACCCATCCCTGATAAACTTCGCCCGTGAAGACGTTCGCCATATCACCCCAATGCACATTGCACTTTCTCACCTGTTGCTCCTCCCCGTGGCAATGGACCCGGGTGCACCACAAGTCAACCATGGTTCCATCTTTCGGCGCTGTTTCTATGTCTTGCCAGTCCATTGTCATTGATCCTTATCGTCTACGGTTTCGTTTTGCCTCAAAGGCGTTAGGGGCGAAGCGGCGAGGGCGAAGGCCGATTCTTGACCCATCTGGACCCACCAACCGGTTCTTCTTGCGGCTTTCGCCAGTTCTTTCAGTACTGCTTCACCGTCTGGTGCTGTCTGTGTCATGTGAGCAACTTAAAGCCCTGCTTGAGAGCTTGGATTTCTATGTCTTTTTGCTCAAGTACGAGGCGAACAAGCTCGGCGGGGGCGGTCCCAAAAGGCCCGTGCTTTTCAATCATACCTTCAGAAAGGTTCAACTCGTTCACCACATCAAAGAGCATGTCTTCAAGTTCTGGTTTAGTCCAGCATGACATCATCTTGTTCCTTTCGTGTCGTGTGTTTCTGTCTGTGTGGTCATGAGTGGCTCCTTTAATTGTTGCGGTCTGGGCTCATACACCCAGACCTGTTGCGTTTAGTCAGAGTCTTCCCCGAAGCTGTTGGTTAGGTAGAGGTCTTCCGATTTAATGTAGGCAAGTTTGGACTGGGCACGGGTCTGGGCGACGTAGAGGAGGTTCTTGTCTTGCGGGTACTTTTTCAGGGCGAAAAGTTCCTTGTCGAGAATGTAGACGTTTTCAAACTCAAGCCCTTTGGATTTGTGGCAGGTCATGAGTTTGATGGAACCAGTCATGGTAGTGATGTGCTCGGTGTAGGATATGATTTCGGAGAGGGTGGTTCCGCCACCGGCTAGGATACGGAGGGTTTGGTAAAGGTCACGAACATTCCTCTGGCCGTGTTCGCGGGTCTTTGAGATTTGGGTGATCTCAGCCATGCCCAGTGCCTCGATGACGTGATCGAACGGCATGGTAAGGGGGCCAAGTTTCTTGAACCGGGCGATAAGGCTTTTCGCTAGGTCATTCCCGACAAGCTCGGCGAAGCGTCCCTCGGCAATGCACTTGATGGCGAGGTTGTAGAGGGGAGCATTGTTCCGGCAGAGGATTACCGCGTTGGACTCGAGGTCTTCAACGGTCCAGTCGGCTAGGGTGGTGACGATGCCTTCCTCGGCCCAATCGGGGTAAGCCATGTCAGGGGCCAGCCAGCGGGCGAGCTTAGTTACCGCTTTCGGACAGCGGAAGGAGACGGATAGGCGTTTTTCCTTCATGGAGAAGAGGGTTTTCATGTTGGTCATGGAGTCGCTGTCCGCTCCCCGGAAACCGTAGATGGCTTGGAAGGTGTCTCCGACCGCGATTACGCGTCCATGGTGTCCGGCGATTTTCTTGACCATGAGGTGATTGATCGGGGAAAGGTCCTGTGCCTCATCCACGATGGTGAGGCGGTAGTTCGGGAAGCTAGCGCCCCAGAGGGTTGGCATGTAGAGTTGGTCATCGAAATCGATATCGCCGGAGAAGGCGGAGATTATGCCCTGTTCGAGGACGGATAGGATGAGTTCGACGATCCAAGGGTCAAGGACTTCGGGAAGGGCCGAGAAGAACTCTTCTTGGTCGATGAGGGTACGGCGAGCATTGGGGACGCCGGAGACCATAGAAGATTGTTTGTCGGCAAGGAAGGAGTCGGGGACCATGCCGTTGGCTTTGGCGAGGCCGACCGTTTTCAGGATTGTGTTTGTGTGCTCGTAGGCGGAGTCACGCATTTCTGGGGAGGCTTTGGCCAGAATGTCTTTGAGGATGTAGAAGGATCGGCGAGCATTTGGTCGGCATCGTTTGCCAATGTGGGAGGCCCAAGTGCGGTGGCCGAGACCGTTAAGGGTCATGGAGACACAGTTGTCGGGAAGACGTTGTGCCATCTCCTCCGCGATCTTTTTGTTGAACGCGAGGGCTAGGGTTGTGATCTTTTTCATCTGGGGCTGGTTAGCCAGCATTACCATAGTTGAGGTTTTTGCCGCACCAGCATAGGCGTTGATGAGGAGGTTGTCTTTTGTGTAGACTCCGGCCCGGATAACGGCGGCCTGTTCGGAGGTGGGCGGGAAGTCACCGATCTGGAGGATGGGTTGATCATCGAGAGGGTCGTGGGCGGGGATGGACTCGGACGTAGCTGGGGCCACAGTCGCTTGGCTCGCTTTTGTCATAAGTTGGGTCTTTCTCTGTTGGGGCAGGATTGCACCATGAGGCGGATTAGGATGTTCGGTCCCAATTCGCCCTAGTTGAAATCCGGGGAGAGGTTAGAAGGGGATTTCGTTCTGACGGGATTTTATGTTTTCCCGCTCGAGGTCGACGTTTTTCTGGAAGGTGAGTATGTTCGTTGAAAGACGCTGGGCTTCCTCTTTGAGGATGTTGATGAAGGGTACATCTATCCCAGCCTCATAGCAGGACTCGATGGCGGTGGTGAGGGTGGAACGGGCATGAATTGTACGCGCTTGAGTTGATGTTGGTTGAATGCGGAGCCAGTCAGAGAAGCGAGCAATTGCGTCGGCCATGGACTCTTCAGAATCGAAGAGGTGGGAGTGTGTTTTGTCGGTTATGGTGTCTCGGTAGTGGAAGAAGACCATGAACTGATTGTGCCCTCTAGGGGATAAAGTGAACTCGAAAGTTATGCTTTTCATGTAGTCTGGGAGAGTGCGTTTAACGGAAATGCCATATGCGAGAATTTCATTCGTATACATGAGGGTGTTCCTTTTTGGGGTTGGTAGAGTTTGGCAGGCAGGGGCTGGTCTTAAAGTCCCTCGATCGGCTGGCCGTAGAGCCAGTCCTTAGCTTTTTCAACCGGAAGGAAGTAGAAGCCTTTCCACCTCCCATCGGGGTATAGGAAGGCGTCGAGTTCTGCGGCGCTGTAGAGGATTGCCGCAGCGGTGAAGCCGGGATTTTCGACAAGGCAGACTAGGACGTTCTGCTTGTCCTCGGAAAGGTGGTTTTGTGGGTGAATGGGGTCTTCCGAAATCGGGATCGCTTCGCGGTTGAGGTATTCCTCTTTTGTTTCGTTTTTCGGGTCGATGTAAAATCCCATGAGAGGGTTCCTTTTTTAGCTACAGGTTGACAGGTAGGCTGGTCCGAAGTTCTTCCTCTTCGGTGGCTTTTTCTTCCGCGCGAGTTAGGGATCGTTTAAGTCGCGCGGAAGATTTTTCAAGGCTTATGTCGTTTGTCTCCATAGCGGTGGTGACCATGTGGAGCTCGTCTAAGGTAGTGACAACCGCCACAAGATCACGAAGACCATTACAGACCACAAACCTCCCAGAAGTAAGGCGACAAATAAGGCCGAACGATCTGGAGAATTTCGTCTTTTGGAATTCGTAAATTTCCTCATCGGAAAGTTTCCTTCTGGTTTCAAATTTTAATGAGGTCATCGTCGTCGGGTGCCTCACTTTGGTTCGTGGCGGAGTCGGAGTCTGGGAAGACGAGGGTTGATGCGGTTCCTTGTTTGTCGATGAGGATTATGTTTGGGGTAGCCGAGGGATTCTGGAAGACAAGTTCATCGTACGGGGACTCGCCTAGGTGTTCGGGGAGACCCTGTACTTGTGCGTTGATTTTGCGGTCGAGAAGGCGAAAGGTGTTTGCACGTTGTTTCCAGTTAAGTGCACGCCCTTTCGTCTCGAAGATGTTCTGGACGGGGTAGGAGTCTCGGCTAAGTACCGCGTCAAGGATGGTGCGGATATCTTTGTACGAGGCGATAGATTGGGATGCTGACATGGAGGGTTCCTATATGTTTACGGGTTCGGAGAGTTCGTCTAATGCTTCCGCGAGCCAATCGGGGATTTCGACGGACGGTTTGGAGGTGCGGGCGCGGCGGCGATGGGTATTCTGGGCGGCTGACTCTCCGGTTGGTATACGTTTCGGGGAATTGTTTTTCAGCCAGCTGTCTACCTCGTCCTGAAGTGGATTTCCGGGAGCGGCGATGTTCGGGGCTGGCTCGGGGGCAGATTGTCGGGCAATGAGGATGTTCTGGATTACGGCGAGACCTTTCGGGGAAGGGGTAATGCGGAGACGGGTTCGGTTTCCGGATGGTTGCGGAATGAGCAGGATAAGGGAATTGTCAGTGGGGTCGTGGGTTATGGCTATTTCAACTGACTCGGTGGACTCGGTGGTCATGATCTGGGTTCCTTTCACGGTTTGGGGTAATTATAGGTCGAGGTAGGCCGGAATGTCAAGAACTTTCTACGGGGTTAGTGTGGGGTTTTTGGCGGGAAGGAGTGATTTTAGGAAAGCGATTTCCTCTTCGGCAGCGGCGTGGAACTGCTCTCGCTTGGCGGCGACTTCAACGGCAGAGGTTCGGCGTGGAAAATCGGTAGCGGGGTAGAGGGTGAAGTTTCTCAGTTCTTCTCTCCAGCCCTCTAGTGCCCAACTAGCCTCGACGTAAGGAGTTTCCGCGCAATATCTCCGGTCTGTTTTTTGGAAAATAGGGCAGTTAGTGCAATGGGGTATGGTGGCGTCGAGGTGAAGGATGCAAAGGGGACAACTTGAGCGCCCTGTATTTATCCGTTCTGGACCAGTCTCGGTGATCTTGCGTTCCCAAGCGGCGATGGAGGCTTTAAGCGCAATGAGTGTTTCATTGGTCATTGTTCTGTCTCCTTGTGGCGTTTGCTAAGTTCATTCTTAAGGCGGATTATTTCCGACACGTACTCACCTTGCCGTTTGAAGCTTTCCGCGAGAAGTTTCCGCAGAATGTCTCGGTCTTGCATGATATGGTGGTGGGATTCTCCAGG
>Ga0222632_1000192_pt1 | contig 42110 bp, 37 predicted proteins | sample AntAcemetageno46_FD_179828 | JGI IMG/M metagenome (GOLD analysis project Ga0222632, IMG submission 179828) | Saline water microbial communities from Ace Lake, Antarctica - #46 | ecosystem: Environmental > Aquatic > Non-marine Saline and Alkaline > Saline | place: Antarctica: Ace Lake | collected...
AATATCTATATCAGTAACGGTGGCTCAAATGGAAGACAGTCCAAACAATCTACCGAATCTACTACTCAACAACTTAGAGGTAAATAATCTCTTTTTTAGTGCACCAAAAAAGGCCGCCCATTGGGCGGCCTTTTTTATGTATTTGCACATAGATTTTCAGAGACTTCCTTTCAAACTCCAATCCTTAACTGCCAACCAATCCTGAATTAATTACTTACATCCTTTAAATACCACCTTGTGATCTTTTTTTTATTCTACATTTCTTCCTTCAACTATATTCATTAGAATGTCTCACCTAACTAGATTTCAGCTTTTAAGAAATGCTTCTGTAGCCATCTGCGCTCCATTAGAATTAGAAGACTACCTACCACAACCTTCTTTATTTATAAGCCCACCAAAATGGCATCTCGGTCATACAACCTGGTTCTTTGAAACTTTTATTGCAAAAGAGTTTGAAGTCTATACGGTTTTCAATGAACACTTTGCATTTTGTTTTAACAGCTATTATGAAACTCTTGGCGATCGCGTTGCTCGAGATCAAAGGGGAAATCAATCGAGGCCCACAGTGAAAGAAGTGCTCAACTATCGCAAATACGTAGACCAATTTATTCTCTCCTTAAAGGATTCTGATATCGAACCTTTTGCCCATTTGTTCGAACTCGGATTAAACCATGAAGAACAACATCAGGAATTATTGCATTACGATATCCAATATATTCTTTGGAGTCAAGCCCTTCAACCCATATACAATCCTGATTTTAAAAGTCGCATCCAATTAGACTCCCGTTTAAGTTGGATTAAAATAGAAGAGGGAATTAAAGAAATAGGAATAAATGAATCTAAGTCCTTTGCATTTGACAATGAAAGTGCTCAACATAAGGTATATACACAATCTTTCGAAATTCGATCGAATCTCATTTCAAATGCAGAATACCTTGAGTTTATAGAAAAAGGTGGATATGAAAACGCTCGTTTTTGGACAGCCGAAGGATGGGAGTGGATACAAACCAATCAAATTCAATTTCCACTTTATTGGCAAAAAGAGGCCCACACTGAGTGGTTGGAATTTGACTTAAAGGGCTTACTTCCAATCGATTTTACTGCAGCAGTTCAAAACGTATCATGGTATGAAGCGGCCGCTTTTTGCGAATGGGCTGGTTATCGCCTTCCAACAGAATTTGAATGGGAAGCCAGTTGTGAATCGTTCCAATGGGGCCATTTATGGGAACATACTGCATCCGCCTATCTCCCCTACCCCGGCTTTAAAACCGACGAAGGTGCAGTGGGCGAATACAATGGAAAATTCATGATCAATCAAATGGTTTGCAAAGGAGCCAGTTTTGCCACACCAGAGAATCATTCTCGAAAAACCTACAGAAATTTCTTCCATCCATCTATGCGCTGGCAATTCGCAGGAATTCGTCCATGTAAACGTTAACAAAAGCAAGATGAGCGACAATACTTTTTTACAAGATGTGCTAGACGGTTTGAATTCCAATCCCAAAACTCTTCCAGCCAAATACTTTTATGACGATAAGGGCGATCAACTCTTTCAACAAATAATGAAGCTAAAAAGCTATTATTTAAGTCGTGCCGAATCAGAAATATTAAAGAAATTTAGCATCAACATTGCTGCAAATATGAAAGGCGATGAATGGGAAATAATAGAACTGGGTGCGGGAGATGGCTCCAAAACACAGACCCTTTTAAAAGCGCTAATAGACCAACAAACAGATGTAATTTACAGGCCTGTAGACATATCTTCAGCTATACTCGATCAATTAAAGTCGCTACTAACAGAACAACTTCCCGCACTCAAATGCAATCCCATTGCAAGCGATTACTTCTCACTTAAACTAGAAGAATCGGCTGGTAAAAGAAGGTTGTTTCTATTCCTAGGTGGCAATTTAGGAAACTATACTAGTAAAGGCATTATTCTCTTTTTCAGACTATTAAATAGTCTGATGAAGAAAGGAGATCAAATAATTCTTGGCTTAGACTTAATCAAAGATCCCAAACGAATTCTCGCAGCTTACAACGATCCAGAAGGAGTAACCGCTAATTTCAATTTCAATCTCTTGCATAGGATTAATACCGAATTGAATGCCAATTTGGATATCCACTTATTCCAGCATTGGGCCACATACGATCCCATACTACAAGAGGCAAGAAGTTACCTTATTTCGAAAGAAGAAAAGAACTATTCTGTTATGGATGGGCAGCATTCAGTTCATTTTGAAGAGTGGGAGGCAATTCAAGTTGAAACGAGTAAAAAATACTCCAGCAAGCAACTCGCTGCCCTTGCTCAAGAAAACGGATTCCAACAGATCAGAAAATATCAAGATGAAAACAAGGACTTTGTAGACGTCCTCTGGATAAAGCTTTAACTCAGATTATGCATTCGCTTTTGACATGAAGGATTAAGTCGCAAAAACCAAGAAGCCTCATTCAGAAAGCACTGAAGGAGCAATGATGAGAAATTAAGCGAGTCAGCTTATGTAAAATGACCTAAAACCGGAATAGAATGACGAATACAGAAAGTCTGATTATCCTTCTCGATCTTCGAGCATAGGAACAAAGCGAAAAGCACCAAGGTCTCGTCGCTCAATGGTTCGTTCTGATTTTTTAGTGAGCAAAATCATTCTCTGCTCCTCTTCATCTGCACCTATTGGAATAATCATTTGTCCTCCAACTTTCAATTGGTGTAATAGTGGCTCCGGAAGAAAGGGTGCCGCTGCAGTTATAATAATCCGATCAAAGGGAGCATAACTGGGCATGCCTTTATACCCATCTCCATAACTCATTATCGGACGATAATTCATTTTAGACAACAACATCTTAGATAAATAAAACAACTCCTTCTGACGCTCTACAGTATATACTTTGCATCCCATTTCTAACAAAACAGCACATTGGTAACCCGAGCCTGTACCCACCTCTAAGACCTTCATGCCAGGAGTACAAGCCAAATTCTGGCTTTGGAATGCAACTGTATAAGGATGTGATATAGTTTGGTCTGCACCTATTGGAAAAGCATTGTCTTGATATGCAAAGGCTTCAAATGAAGAGTCTAAGAATAGATGCCTCGGAACCTTTGAAATGGCTGAAAGAACACTCGGTTCTGAAATTCCTTTTGCCTTTAATTGCTCCACCAAACGGTTGCGCATTCCTTGGTGCCTAAGCGTATCCCCTGTCATGTTTCAAATGTAGACCAAGTGAACTAGTTTTTCAAGACAATTCAAAATTCCCATCGTATTTTAGCGACTTTTAATACCTCTATCATATGTTGCGCATTGGCGTTTTAGGCGCAGGTCATCTGGGCAAAATACACTTACGTTGTTTAAGTGAATTATCGAATCAATATACGGTTGTTGGATTTTATGATCCGCAAACGGAGATTGCTGAAAAAGTTAGTAGCGAATTGGGTCTTCCCCATTTCTCTTCTATCGATGCATTATTAGACGCAGTTGATGTTGTCGACATCGTTACCCCCACCCTATCCCATTTTGAATGTGCCATGCAGGCATTGGAAAAGGGAAAGCATTTGTTCATTGAAAAACCGGTAACCCATACCCTTGATGAAGCGGACTTGCTTCTCAAAAAAGCAAAGGAAGCTGGCGTAAAAGTGCAAGTAGGTCATGTTGAGCGATTTAATCCTGCCTTTAGGGTAGCCGAGCCCTTTTTAATTGAACCCAAATTCATAGAAGCGCACCGTTTATCAGAGTTTAATCCAAGAGGTACAGATGTGCCTGTTGTTTTGGATCTTATGATACACGATATCGACATTATTCTTAGCGTTGTAAAATCAAAATTAATAAAATTGAGTGCCAGTGGAGTTGCTGTTGTAAGCGACACACCAGACATAGCCAATGCTCGATTAGAGTTTGAGAATGGGTGCGTTGCCAACTTAACCGCCAGCCGCATCAGCTTAAAAAAAATGCGGAAGGCGCGTTTCTTCCAGAAGGATGCATATGTTACAGTCGATTTCCTTGAGAAAAAAGCAGAATTACTCAGAATAAAAGATGCAGTAGAAGACGATCCTTTCGCTCTGATTTTAGAATTAGGCGATGGAAGAAAAAAACAAATTTTATTTGAACAGCCTGAAGTACAATCATCTAATGCCATAAAAGACGAACTTCATTCTTTGGCAGAATCCATCCAATATAATAGACCTACTGTCGTTACTTTAAATGATGGAATAGCTGCTTTAAGAGTGGCCATTCAGATTTTAGATGAAATGTCTACTAAGCCTTCTCTTGCTATTTGATGCGAAAATTACTTATCGTTTTTAGTTGGGCCATGATGTACTGCTTGTCTTCCTGTAATAAGGAAGAACTGGTAGCCATTATTCCGTCTTATGTTACCGTAGATTCTGTCTTTGTTGAAACTAATTTATTGACTGAGGGCACCGCTTCTCATCGAATAACAACGGTTTGGGTTGAAGTGAATGGCCAAGCTCAAGGAGTGTATGAACTTCCCGCAACTTTTCCCGTTGCAAGCAGTGGAACCACTAAAATTAGAATCGATGCTGGAATCAATGAAAACGGCACTAGCAGCACAAGAAGTATATATCCATTCTTTGCACATTACGAGACAAACTTAGAACTTAGTCCACTCGACACCGCCAACTTACGAAATCCAGATGGTAGCTATCCGTCTGTAAGATATTATCCGTCTGCCGATATTATAATCATTGAGGATTTTGAAGGAGTGGGATTGAATCTTGAAAACAGTCCCAATTCAGATACCAGCATATTCAGAATAACCGATTCTAGTCTACTGTTTAAGTGGATGGATGAAGCCAATAAGGCAATCGGAGCTGGCTACTTACCCGATAGAAATACCATATTCGAAGCGAGATCAGGAGAAGATTATGAGATTCCAGAAGGTGGACCGGTATTCTTAGAAATGAATTATAAGACCGATGTGCCTATTGTAGTTGGTATGTACATAAACAGCTTTACTGCCGGTATCATTCAAGCACGTACGGCGCAAGTAAACCCTACCGATACTTGGAAAAAAATATACATCAATTTGTATTCGGAAGTCAATGGATATCCCAATGTAGTCGATTATAAAATTTTTATAGGAGCACTGAATCTGGAAGGTAGAGGAACCAAAACCCTCTATATCGATAACCTTAAATTGGTCTTTTGAGAAAGAAATACCCTTTAAGGCAACGCGCTGCCTATATCCTGATTGATGCGCTAAGTGCATGGACTGCCTATACTTCCCTTTACTCTTTCCGCAAAGCAATAATAGAAACACAAGCAATATCTGAGGCCACTTTCTACTTTAGTAATCAGAGATATTGGCTTGGTAGCCTTTTGGTCGTTTCCTTTTGGATTGCTCTTCACTACTTAACCGGGTTTTACAAAGATTCATTCCGTAGATCCAGAATAAGAGATCTCACAAATACATTCGCCACAGCACTTAGTGGATCCATTGTGCTTTTCTTCGTCTTAATACTCGATGACTTTGTTGCTTCATACAGAGACTACTACTCTAGTTTTGGCTTTTATTTTATAACGCAATTCGTATTCACAGGTCTCGGGAGAACGATTATTACAAGTATTGCAGCCCATCGAATTAAAAATAGAATTATAGGCTTTCCAACCCTTATGGTGGGATCAAATTCGAATGCGGTAGAGCTTTACAACGATTTAGAATCTCAGAGGAAATCAGTTGGATTTCAATTTGTTGGATTTGTAAGCGTGAATAATAATGTGCGCTTTCTCATGGAACGCAACCTGCAGCATCTTGGAGAATACACTGAAATAAATACTATTATTGATTCAATGGAAATTGAAGAAGTAATTATTGCCATTGAAACAAGAGAGCATGATAAATTAGAGCGCATTCTCAATATTCTCAAGTCCAATTCTCATCTTAGAATCCATGTTATTCCGGATACTTATGATATAATAAGTGGACAAGTACGGCTGCAATCCTTTGGTGCTCCATTGATTGAAATTAAGCAAGAACTTCTGCCTATCTGGCAAAAAGTAGCAAAACGTTTAATGGATATCGTTATGTCATCGATACTCCTTGTTATCCTGTCTCCTTTATTGCTCTTTTGCGCTTCGATGGTCAAGTTTACCTCGCCAGGAAATATTCTCTTCCTGCAGGAAAGAATAGGATTGAATGGACGGAAATTTAATATTCTCAAGTTTAGATCTATGTTCATAGATGCCGAATCGAACGGACCACAATTATCGTCGAAAAACGACCATAGAATTACAGTTTGGGGAAGGTTTATGCGTAAATATCGACTAGATGAACTCCCTCAGTTTCTAAATGTACTGGCTGGAGATATGTCTCTTGTTGGCCCAAGGCCAGAACGCGCCTTCTACATTGACAAGATCACTGAAAAAGCTCCCCATTATGTTCATTTACAGAAGGTAAAACCAGGCATCACCTCCTGGGGAATGGTAAAGTTTGGGTATGCAGAAAATGTAGATGAAATGGTTCAACGTCTCAAATACGATATTATCTACATCGAAAACATGAACATGATAAACGACCTTAAAATTTTAATTTATACTGTTCTTATCGTTTTACAAGGCAGAGGAAAATAACCCCTAAGATTTAAGAATATGAAAAATATCAGTGTAATTGGAGCCGGAACAATGGGAAACGGCATTGCCAATGTATTTGCTCTTTATGATTTTCAAGTGAGTTTAATCGATGTGTCAGAGGCTGCATTAGAACGCGCCATGGCAACTATTGATAAGAATCTTGGGCGCATGCTTTCGAAAGGAACCATTGATGAGGCTAAAAAATCCAAGGCGCTAAGTAATATTAAATGCTATACAAAATTAGAGGAGGGAGTAGAAGATGCACATCTTGTAGTTGAGGCAGCTACGGAAAACATTGATCTCAAACTTCGAATCTTCAAGGAAATAGATTTAAATGCTCCAAAAGCTTGCATTTTGGCAAGCAATACATCCAGTATTTCAATTACCAAAATTGCTGCAGCTACATCCAGACCTGATAAAGTGATTGGAATGCACTTTATGAATCCTGTTCCAATAATGAAGCTGGTAGAGATCATTAATGGATATGAAACCTCAAAAGAGGTGACAGACCAAGTGATTGAGTTGAGTAAGAAATTGAATAAAACACCTGTTCCTTGCAACGACTATCCAGGATTTGTTGCAAATAGAATTCTAATGCCCATGATTAATGAGGCTATAATTAGTTTGCATGAAGGAGTGGCGGGAGTAGAAGAAATTGATACCATTATGAAGCTAGGCATGGCTCACCCAATGGGTCCATTACAACTAGCAGACTTTATAGGATTAGATGTGTGTCTTTCAATACTGAGGGTATTATCCGATGGGTTTGGCAATCCAAAATATGCTCCTTCGGTACTGCTTGTAAATATGGTCGCTGCTGGGAAACTTGGTGCGAAATCAGGTGAAGGTTTTTATAATTATTCTGCTGGACCTAAATCAGCTGTAGTAAGCGAAATGTTTACATAGAAAATTATACGTATAAAAAATGCCGCTCGAGAGCGGCATTTTTTATTTGGACTATTGAAAGATAAAACCCCGCTACTGCGGGGTTTAAATCAAGCAATCAAAATGAATTAACCCTTAGTTGCCTTCAGGTCAAAGTCCAATTTGATATTGTGATCAATAAGGTTCTCTTTTACCTTATTCGTTAATTCGCCTAAAGTATTTGTTGAATTGAACATAACATTCCATTCTGTACGATCGATGGTAAACGATGGAGCCGTAAGATGTAACATGTCCTCTTGCATCATCACTTTTGCAGGAAAGCTGATATTCTTAGTCACATCACGAAGCGTCAAGTTTCCACTAATCATGTGCGTATTGCCACTCTCATCTGCATTTGCCTCTACTCCTGTAATTTCAAACTTTGCAGAAGGATACATTTCGCTATTGAAAAAATCATCACTCTTTAAATGACCTACAAGCTTGCCATAATATTCATTGTCTGGCTGCATGTCTTGCGGAGCAATGGTATTCATGTCAATTAAAAAATTACCTCCAACGATATCAGAACCTTCTGTCATTAACTGACCTTCTGTTACTGTAATTAATCCATTGTGCTTTCCATCAGCATATGTCTTAAATCCTTCCCAGTGCACCGAACTGCCTGACTCAACTTCATACGTGGCTGCTGCTGCTACCTCTTCAACTTCAACTGCTTCTGTGGCTTCAATGGCCTCACCTGTATTACCCCCACACGATACTGCTGTTGCAGCAAGTGCCAAAATGCCAACTCGGAATAAATTCGTTCTCATATGTTTTCTCTTGTTTTAATGTTTAAACATGAACAAAAGTATGAAAACATCTTGATGTGCGAACATTGATTGAATAAATTATTATTCGAATTATTTTCATACTATTGTAGTATCAAATTAATATCATAATGGAAATTAACTTAAAGCCTCAAAAGGGCTATCCGCACTTAATCATTCAGCTCCTACTTATGGCTGGCTCGGTGTATTTGATCTCTCAAAAAATGATCATTGTGATTCCCTTAATCCTCGTCTGGATCATTCATTTAATTGGATTCACGATTATTAATCCGAATGAAAGCATGGTAACCATCCTTTTTGGAACCTATATGGGAACCATAAGAGACAATGGATTTTTTTGGGTTAATCCATTCTATTCAAAAAAGAAGATCTCATTAAAAGCCCGCAATTTTGATAGTGATAGAGTAAAAGTCAATGATAAGCTGGGGAATCCCATAATGATCAGTGTCATTCTTGTCTGGAGGGTGAAGGAAACCTTTAAAGCTGCGTTTGAGGTAGATGACTACGCCAATTTTGTGCGTGTGCAAACCGACGCTGCTGTTCGGAAAATGGCTGGACTTTATCCATATGATAACTTTGACGATGAGCAATCCGATATTTGTCTGCGGTCTGGTGTTGAGGAAGTAAACCATGCATTGGAAGGCGAATTAGATGAACGTCTTTCTATTGCTGGAATTGAAGTAATGGAGGCGCGAATTGGCTACTTAGCTTATGCAGAAGAAATTGCAGGAGCAATGCTGAAAAGACAACAAGCTACTGCCGTTGTAGCCGCTAGATTTAAAATTGTTGAGGGCGCAGTTGGAATGGTTGAAAAGGCACTTCACGACTTGAGTGCTCGGGGAATTATTGAACTAGATGATGACAAAAGAGCTGCCATGGTCAGCAATCTCTTGGTGGTTCTATGTTCTGATCGCGACGTAAATCCTGTAGTGAATGCAGGAACTTTAAATCATTGATAGCATATCGTTTTGTCAAAGAAAAAAGGTTTTGCACTTAGGTTGAATGAAGAAACACTCGAAGCTCTTGAAAAGTGGGCTTCAGATGAGTTCCGATCAACCAATGGACAGCTCGAATTTATTTTAACGGAAGCACTCAAGAAAGCAGGGCGATTTCAGAATGCCAAGAAGAAAGAATAAATGATTGGATTCTACTTTCGATTTAAAATGACTTCTAATGCCGGTGGCGAATAGTTCGGACCCTTTAATACTTTTCCGTCTTCGCGGTATATCGGCTTGCCATCTTTATCCAATTTAGACATATTGCTTCGATGTATTTCGTTAAAAACATCTACAATCACATCTTGCATTCCATGATTTAAAATGGTTCCACAAAGAATATACAGCATATCTCCAAGAGCATCGGCAATTTCTACTTCTGAATTCGCCTTTGCTGCCTCCAAATATTCTTCGTTTTCCTCCCGCATAAGTGTAAATCTCAATAAACACTGAGCTAAAAAAATTTCTTTTTCAGTATTGTGAATCGATTCAATTCTAAATGCTTTGTGAAAACGATTTACCTTTTCTATTTGTTCTATCATGACTTATAACATTATTAAACCGACCGCTGTGGTCGTAAATTTGAGCCATATTAAAGATTAAATGGAGAACATTACAACAGGGCACTGGATTTTTGCAGGTCTTTTTTCTTTCCTATTTATTGGATACCTGATTTGGAGCTATCGAAAAGACCTTCCAACACACAAACAATCCTATAAAGGAAGCTCCTTTTTTTTACTCATTTTTCTCCTAGCCTTTTTCTTGATGTTCATTTTTAAAAGACTACTCTAATGCCCGTTTTCTCCACTGCTGAATCTGCTGTAAAATGCATTAATTCAGGCGATACTGTTTTTATTCATACGGCGGCTGCGGCTCCAAAAACCTTGATTAAAGCCCTCACTGAACGCTCAGAAGAGCTTAGAAATGTTCAGATATATCATCTTCATACGGAAGGAGATGCTCCTTATGCCAAAGAGGGAATGCAGGATTCCTTCGAAGCTAATGCATTTTTCATTGGTGCCAATGTTCGCAAAGATGTCAATGAGGGTCGTGTCAATTTCATTCCCATCTTCTTAAGTGAAATACCATTGCTTTTTAGAAGGAAAGCCCTTTCTTTAGATGTGGCCCTCATTCAGGTTTCTCCTCCAGATAGGCATGGATTCTGTTCTCTTGGCATTTCCGTTGATGCCACAAAAGCAGCTATAGATATGGCTCAAATAATCATTGCGGAAGTCAATCCGAATATGCCAAGAACACATGGTGACGGATTAATCCACCTAAATGATATAAGTCAATTAGTCGAAGTCGACTATGCTCTTCCAGAGCACATCCTTCCAGAGCCAGATGAAGTTGAAATGCAAATTGGGCAGAATATTGCCAATCTAATTGAAGATGGAAGTACGCTACAAATGGGAATTGGAACTATTCCGAACGCCGCTCTTTCTTGTCTAAAGAACCACAAAGAACTTGGAGTGCATACAGAAATGTTCTCAGATGGGGTTGTCGACTTGGTTGAAGCAGGAGTGATTACTGGCGAAAACAAAAGAATTCATCGCGGTAAATTGGTATCGGGCTTTTTAATGGGTTCCCAGAAGCTATACAATTTCGTTAATGACAATCCACAAGTGGCAATGCTAGACATTGCGTATGTAAATGATGTTTCTGTTATCCGAAAAAATCCAAAAGCAGTATCTATTAACAGCGCCATTGAAGTAGATCTTACCGGACAAGTTTGTGCAGATTCAATTGGCACCCGCTTCTATTCGGGTGTTGGTGGTCAGATGGATTTCATACGGGGTGCTTCTCTTAGCGAAGGTGGAAAGCCCATTATTGCACTTCCATCTATGACCAAGAGAGGAGAAAGTAAAATAGTACCCGTATTAAAGACAGGCGCAGGAGTGGTAACTACTCGTGCGCACGTTCATTTCGTAGTAACTGAATTTGGAGTTGCAGATCTATGGGGGAAGAACATTAGGCAAAGAGTGAAAGCACTCATCAACATCTCCCACCCTTCTAAAAGAGATGAATTGTCTGAACAAGCGGCTATGTATTATCACCTTTAGGCTTCGACTTTTTGCGGAGTTGAAGGTTTAAAGTCTCCACTATTAAAGAAAACGCAACTGCAAAATAGATGTATCCCTTTGGCACATGAAATCCAGCACCATCGGCAATAAGAACGGTTCCTATTAAAATCAGAAAGCTCAATGCCAACATTTGAAGGCTTGGATTCTTCTCAATAAAAGAAGAAATACGACCCGCAAAAAGCAATATCATTATAAGCGAAATAACAACTACAGCAATAATAACAGGAAGATTATTAGTCATTCCAATTGCAATTAAAATGCTATCGAAAGAGAAAACGATATCCATGAGACCAATTTGCAGAATAATTGCCAATGTACTTTTTGTCAATTTTTTGTGCTAGACTCTTCCATTTCATCTCCAGAAACTTTGTGATGAATCTCTGAAGTACTCTTCCACAACAAAAAGAGGCCACCCCAAAATAAAAGCAAGTCTCTTCAGGTTACAGTATTATCAAATACAGTGAAAAGTAGTTGAGTAAATCCAAGTGATTCCCAATAGCATTAACACCCGAAAAACCAAGGCTAAGCTTATACTAGCCAATCGTGCTTTGGGCCTTTGAGCCTCTGGAAGTTTATTTGTTAGAATAGAAATAAAAATAATATTGTCTATTCCTAGAACGATCTCTAACAAACTCAAAGTCAGCAATGCTGCTAGTCCTTATGTAGTAAAAAATATCTCCATATGTGAATGCGATTGTATCAATAGTTTGAAAGTGAAAATGTGATAAACTCGTGTATTAATCTAAATATGAGATTAATTCGAGCACTTTTAATCCACTAACTTTGTGGCAGATTTACACCATTACAGATGAGCATTTCAGAATTAGAGAAAACCGCATCGCAAGTGCGAAGAGATATTGTGAGAATGGTGCATACTGTACAATCTGGTCATCCAGGTGGGTCGCTAGGATGTACAGAGTTTTTAGTTGCTCTCTATTTTGACCTACTCAAGCATTCTGCCAAGAATTTTTCAATGGATGGCAAGAATGAAGACCTTTTCTTTCTTTCAAATGGGCATATAAGCCCCGTTTTTTACAGCGTTCTTTCTCGTTCTGGCTACTTTCCTTCTGAAGAATTAAAGACTTTCAGAAAGCTGAATTCAAGACTTCAAGGTCATCCAACAACTCATGAAGGCCTGCCAGGAATTCGAATTGCATCTGGATCTTTAGGTCAAGGACTCTCTGTGGGAATTGGTGCTGCGCTAGCAAAAAGATTAAACAACGACCAACATTTGGTCTATACTCTGCACGGAGATGGCGAACTGCAAGAAGGACAGATTTGGGAGGCTGCCATGTTTGCTGGCTCCAATAAAATAGATAATATCATTGCAACCATCGATGCAAACGGTCAACAAATTGATGGCTCTACGAATGATGTTCTTGGTCTAGGAAGTATTGCTGATAAATTTTTGGCCTTTGGTTGGGAAGTGCTTGAAATTGAAGAAGGCAACCAAATGCAGGCTGTGGTAAATGGATTGAGAAAAGCAAAAACGCTCAGCGGTAAGAATAAACCCATTGCCGTTATTCTTAAAACCGAAATGGGATATGGAATTGATTTTATGCAAGGAACGCATAAATGGCATGGTATTGCCCCTAGCGATAGTCAATTAGAGCTAGCATTGAGCCAGTTGGAAGAAACATTGGGTGATTATTAATGAAAAAAACGCTAGCTTTTATCTGCCTAGTTTTAGGACTAAACACTTTAGTTGCACAAAAGCATACTAAGCCGCAATTAGATCCTCCCCTAACTAGAATACTCTTTGTCTTCGACGCATCTCAAAGTATGTATGGCCGCTGGCAAAGTGGGTCAAAAATTGACGTTGCTCAAAGGTTGATGAGTCAAATGTTAGATTCATTAGCTCGAATTGAAAATAAACCATTCCAACTAGCACTCAGAGTTTATGGGCATCAAAAACCTGTTCCACCCCAAGATTGTAATGACACAAGACTTGAAGTTGGATTCAAGGACAACAATATTGGACAGATAAAAAAGACAATTCGAAGCATTCAACCCAAAGGAACAACTCCGATTGCACGCTCTCTAATGCGCGCAGCAACAGACTTTCCAACTTGCTCGAACTGCAGAAATATAATTATTCTCATCACCGATGGAATAGAATCCTGCGATGAAGATCCATGCGCAGCCTCTCGCCTTCTTCAAAAGAAAGGAATTATTCTAAAGCCTTTCGTTATCGGGATAGGGCTTGATAAAAACTTTCAGAAATCATTTTCTTGTGTCGGACAATTCTATGATGCGGCAGATGAAAAAACATTTAAGAGGGTGTTGGATATTGTAATCTCACAGGCACTAGATAATACCACCGCCCAAGTAAACTTACTTGATCTACAGAGTAGACCTTCCGAAACAGACGTAGCTATGACTTTCTACAACAGAACTTCTGGGAAAGCCGTCTACAACTACGTTCACACTCTGAATTATGAGGGCAATCCAGATACTTTGGTCCTAGATCCACTCATTCAATATCGAGTAGTTGTGCATACCATTCCTCCAGTAATTATTGATAGCGTTGGCTTGGCAGCAGGCCGCCACAACCATATCGGAACCATAGCTGCTAGGGGTTCATTGGAGATAAAACAGCCCGGCTCTAGAGCAAATAAAAAGATCGATTGCGTAATTCGAAGAAAAAAGAGCCGAGAAATTTTACATGTGCAAGAGCTGAATACCCGACAGAAATATTTAGTTGGTGAATACGAGCTGGAAATACTGACCCTTCCTAGATATACACAAAACGTTATTATTGATCAAGTTCATACAACTGTAATTGCGATTCCTCCTTCTGGCAAAGTGAGTTTTCAGGCAGGTTCTGCAGGTTATGGAAGCATTTTTCAACTAATTGAAAATGAATTAATTTGGGTAACTGATTTAGAAGATAATCAGAGCAGACAATCGTATGATCTCCAACCGGGAAATTATAGAGTCATCTTCCGGCCTAAAAGTGGAAAGAGTACTCTTTTTAGCATTAGTAAAGCTTTCTCAATCAATTCTGGAGAAAGTGTCATCATAAAATTAAAGTAAGCGTTTATGAAATTCGTAGATCAAGGGAGCAAAGACACACGCTCAGGTTTTGGAGCAGCTTTGCTTGAACTGGGAAAAATCAATCCCAATGTAGTCGCTCTTTGTGCCGACCTAACGGGATCTTTAAAGATGGATGCCTTTCAAAAAGCTTTCCCCGATCGCTTTATACAAGTTGGAATTGCAGAAGCGAATATGATGGGAATCGCTGCCGGACTTACCATCGGAGGGAAAATTCCTTTTACTGGAACTTTTGCTAACTTTTCTACTGGACGCGTCTACGATCAAATTCGACAATCTATCGCTTACTCTGGAAAAAACGTGAAAATCTGTGCTAGTCATGCCGGATTAACACTTGGAGAAGATGGAGCAACTCATCAGATTCTAGAAGATATTGGACTTATGAGAATGCTTCCAGGCATGACTGTAATTAACCCTTGCGATTACAATCAAACCAAAGCCGCTACGCTTGCAATTGCAAGGCATCAAGGTCCTGTTTATCTGCGATTTGGAAGGCCTAAAGTGGCGAACTTTACAGATGAGAATGCTCCTTTTGAAATCGGAAAAGCGCTCGTTCTAAGAGAGGGAAAGGATGTAACTATTGCTGCTACCGGTCATTTAGTTTGGAAGGCGCTAATGGCAGCCGAAGAATTATCAAAATCTGGAGTCGATGCCGAGGTAATAAACTTCCATACCATCAAACCATTGGATGAAACTGCACTTTTGAAGTCTATATCAAAAACCCATTGCTTAGTTAGTGCAGAAGAACATCAGAGAAATGGTGGATTAGGCGATGCGCTTGCTCAAATATTGGTCTCTCAGCATCCTTGTCCTCAAGAATTCGTTGCAGTAAATGATTCTTTTGGTGAAAGTGGGAAACCAGAAGAGTTACTTGAGAAGTATGGACTTGGCGAGCAAGATATTATTTCAGCAGCTAAAAAGGCGCTGAGTAGAAAATAACAGTGATGGAATTAAACCCTCTCTATCTGCTGGTATCTAAGAATTATTGAAATCGCTTGAAGACCAGATTGAAATTGCTTTGCATTGGAAACAATATGAAAAGGCCTTTTCAATTCTTGTTGATTATCAATCTAAAGCCCTCCTTACACAAATAAATCATTGGGTTCAAGACTCGTTTGAAGCAGAAGATATTCTGCAAGAAGTGTACATTAAAGTTTGGAAGGCACTTCCTTCCTTTCGAGGAGACTCTAAAATAAGCTCATGGATATTTCGAATTGCCTACAACGAAACCATGAATTCTATTCGATCAAAAAAAAGAAAAGGGCAGAAAGCAGAACCTGCAGAACTTGAGCACTTGACTTCTCCCTCCGAAGGCCATTCTCCTGAAGAGATCTTAGTATTGTTTGCAACTGCCATTGATTCCTTGCCAGCCAGGCAGCAAGAAGTCTTTTTATTGCGCTATTACGAGGAATTGAGTTATGCAGAAATTGCAGAAAAACTGCAGCTTTCGGAAGGCAGTTTAAAAGCTTCATTCCATCATGCTCGGAAGAAGATCGAAGAATATTTGCGCAATCATTAAACTTTATACCCAATAATTCGTCAGATAAGAAGTGGAAGACCTCGAAGAAATAAAAGAACTAAAAGCCCTTTGGAAACAAAAGTATAGCCTTGGCGTTCCCTCTAAGCCAAGCTCTCAGCAAAAGAGTGAATTCAACGATCTTAAGGCGCAGCTCAAATCTATACCTAGTCGGAATCCTACTCAGACAAAGCGATCTTACTCAAACTTCAAAATGTTGGCTATATCTACTGCTGCAATTCTGATCATCGGTTTCTCAATAACATTTCTTCAACAAAAGAAAGACATACCATTGGATTGGACTCAAATAGATTCTCTTTCTGAACAAGAGCTATTGTCTCATATTGATGTCGAAGTATTGAATGAATATGCGGGTGATATCGAAGAATATTCAGATCTCATGACTGAAACGAATTTTAGTGATGAATCTTTAGAGGAATATTTGATTCAAACCAAAATACCAATAGAATATTTACAATGAGAAAATCAATTACGCTTCTATTAATCCTCTTTGTTAGCTCTTCTCTTTGGGCACAAGAAGGAAGAAATCCTGATAAAATTAAAAGCCTTAAAGTCGGCTTTATTACTCAAGAATTAGATCTGAGTAGCCAAGAAGCAGAAAAATTCTGGCCTCTATACAATGAGTATGACAAGCAGATGAGCGCTTTTAATAAAGATCGAATCCAATCTTTAAAAGAACTCTATTCACTTTCTGAAAAGGCTCCTGAAAAAGAAATTCAAGAACTTATTAGCAAAGGCTTCAAAGCGGAACGCGGCTTAACAGAATTACGAGAGAATTACCATCAAAAGTTTGTGGCTATCTTGCCTCTTTATAAGGTTGCAAAGCTGTATGCTGTAGAGCTCGAATTTCAAAGAAAAGTAATGCAACGCCTTCGCGCAGGTAAGAAAAAACAAAGAATGAGAGAGTCTAAAGAAGTAGATGGAAAAAAGTAGCGAGTCCTTAAAACACAAATCACTTTTTTATCGGCACATTGCACAAACATCTCCAGCACCCATGGCCTTAGATGTTTCCCATGCAATGGGTAGCAATATCTACGATTCAGAAGGCAAAGCATATCTTGATTTAATCTCAGGCATTTCTGTTTCCAACCTTGGTCATGGTCAACCAAAGATTATTCAGGCCATAAAAGATCAAGCAGAGAAATTTCTGCATACCATGGTCTACGGAGAACATATTCAAGCACCACAAACTCTTTTAGCGAAGGCCCTTATTGATCAATTAGGCAATCCTTTCGAATCCGTTTATTTCGTAAATTCTGGAAGTGAGGCCATTGAGGGTGCTATTAAACTGGCAAAACGACATACCAATCGTTTTGAAATCTTAAGCTTTAAAAACGCCTACCATGGCAGCACTCATGGAGCATTAAGTGCAATGGGGGGAAATCTATTTAGCGATGGGTATTTACCTCTTGTACCCGGCTTCGAGAAGGCTCATTTCAATTCTTTTACAGATTTAGAAAAGATCACATCAAAGCATGCTGCTGTAATTATAGAGCCTGTACAGGGCGAAGCTGGTTATGTTACAGCAAACCCCGGTTTTTTAAAAGCTGTGCGTCAGAAATGCGATGAAACAAATACTTTATTAATATTCGATGAAATCCAATCTGGTTTTGGCCGATCTGGAAATCTATTTGCATTTCAAGCAGAAGACGTTATCCCAGACATATTGGTAATGGCAAAAGGAATGGGTGGAGGAATGCCTTTGGGAGCATTTGTCTCTTCTCAATCTATAATGTCAAACTTCATGAGCTTACCTGTATTGGGTCATATAACTACTTTTGGCGGCCATCCTGTAAGTTGTGCTGCTTCCAAAGCGGCTTTGGATTTAATTCTATCCGACAACCTTCTTTCGCATGTTAAGCGTTTAGAAATCCTTTTTAAAGAGCGCTTCGCAAAATCAGGCTACGACTTGTCTGGCAAGGGATTAATGCTCTCTATTGATGTTAAATCATTCGAGAATGTATTAAAAGTTGTCGAAGAAGCTTTTGGAAAAGGACTCTTAATTGACTGGTTTCTCTTCAATGATCACAGCCTACGCATTGCACCTCCTCTTAATCTAAGCGAAATGGAATGTGATTTTGCCTGTTCGATATTGATTGAAGCCATCGAAAAACTGGACATTTAATCTTCTATCCGTCTTATTTTCAGCTCATCTACTCGAGTAGATGCGGCCTTTGTAATAACAAAATGCCACCCACCGTATTCAAATCGCTCTCCTTTTTCTGGTATACTACCTGAAAAATGCATTACCAATCCACCAATGGTGTGATAATTATCCGATTCCGGTAAATCCAGTCGGTATTCCTCATTCAAGTAATCCAATTCAAGTCGACCTGAGAAAAGGTATTCGCCATCGGGCAATACTTTTTCAGTAAACTCTTCTGTATCATGCTCATCATCAATTTCTCCAAAGAGCTCCTCTACCACATCTTCTATTGTTATAAGACCCGACGTTCCTCCAAACTCATCTAAAACAACAGCAATACTTCTCTTTTCTCGCAGAAGAAGTTTTAAAATTTCATTTGCCGTCATACTTTCTGGAATAAAAGAAATCGGCCTCAAAATGCTTTTAAATTCTAATGGTCTTTTGAATAACTCAAAAGAATGGACATATCCCAATACCTCATCTACAGATTCTCTATGAATTAAAATCTTACTAAGACCCGAAGAAATGAACTCCCCTTTGAGTCGTTCTATAGATTCTGCTTCTTCGATTGAAACAATCTCTGTCCTTGGAATCATAAATTCTCTCGCTTTTCTGGAAGAGAACTCCAATGCATTTTGGAAAATTTTAATCTCTGAATCTACGCTCTCATGATCTTCTTTTCCTTCCGTTCTTTCCCGTATATAATGATCTAAATCAATCCGCTCGAAAATTTGAGCAGTCTCTTCTGCTCCTCCCGACGTAAACCAACGCAAGAGCGCATTAGAAACAGTCAGGATAAAAGAAACAATCGGATAAAATAGCCAATACAATAAATAGCCAGGCAAGGCAAAAATCTTGTTCAGTTGATCTGCATTTGTACTAAAAAAACTCTTAGGTAGAAATTCAGCTAGAAAGAGAATAATTAAAGTCGAAATGAAAATTTCTATAATAAAAACCAATCCGCTCGACTGAAGGGTATCAGTAAGAGGTTCCAGCAGACTGGGCATAAACAATCCGAAAATAACCAAGGCAACATTATTACCGACCAGAAGTGCGGCAATAAAACGAGATGGTTTTCTGTTTAGGTAGGATAGTAATCTGTATCTATAGCCACCCTTTTTACTTTCTAGCTCAATATGTAATTTATTGCTCGAAATAAAAGCTATTTCCATTCCTGAAAAAAGACCGGACAACAGAACACAGAGTAATACTATGCTAAAAACACTCATTAACTAGTTGGTTTATCCACTTCTCTCTTCTCCATTTTGATTCTCATACTTCTTCTAAAGAAATACATTATAATTCCAACAATAGCAAAACCAATGAAAATATAACGCAGTGTTGAATCCTCAGAATTCCAAAGTCGAATGGTCTCTAAAACAGAGAGTGCGGTAATTACCAACCATACTATTTCAAAAATTCTCAGAGTCTTGGTCATCTTCGACATAAATTTCGCCTGTTACTTTATTAATTTCATACGAATCAAAAGTCTGATCAGCCTTGAATCCTTCACCCATGATTATTTGCTGTCCGGTTGTGATTCGCACGAATTCTTCCGAAGATATAGATTCATCCGCTTCATCCCAAATTAGAAATTCCGTTTCTAATTTTTCCCCTTTCTTATTGATTACCTGCACATTTCCTTTTGCTTCCCATATTTTCCTAAGCGGGTACCGTATGGCATAGTCAGCTCTTAAATACGTTTCTTTCTGGCCCTTTGGAGAATAAAAATTAACTTCCATTCCTTTAGGAAAAACCAGTTTAGGCTCTTCAAGATGAGAATAATTCAATGCCTCAGGTGCTGTGATTTCCATTCGGAGCACTGCAGAATCTGAGTACATTAGGTGAATATCCTCTTGTCTTTCCATAGGAATTTCTTCCTGCGACTCAAATGCCTTCACCGCAGTGATTTCATTGGTGCAAGAATGAAAAAAGGGCATTGCTGTAAAAACAACAATACCCTTAATAATTCGTATGGATTCTTTCAGTTTCAGAATTTTACAACCACTGTTTCATTAATCCAACTTCCAATATTTATTTTGTCACCATCTTTAACACTCAACCGAAATGCAATGGTTTTATCTGGAAGGTTCTGCTTATAAATACTATACAGTTTATTGCATTTCTTAGCCACTTCTGGATCGATGCTTTTGGCATAATTTAGTTTATCCATCGCAGCCCAAAACACGGCTTTCTTTTCTACTACATTGGCTCCCCAAGTTCCTTCTGCCGAGGCATACAATTGAGCCATAAGAATATACGGATCTCCCCAACCCTTCTTTAAACTTGCTGCTTTCAGACAACTCGCTTTTGAGGCACTGAGCTTGCCTATTTTCTGCTGCGTATAGGCAACTTTCAAATAATCATATGCTTTCTTGCGTGGATCCATTTCGAGTGATCCTGCCTGAGTGAAGTATTCGGTGGCCTTTGAGTAGTCTTTTCGGCTAATTGCCAGCTTTCCAACTGCTCTTGCTGAAATAGCATTTGGATCTAATTTATAACTCGCTTCTGCAACCCTAAAGAAAATCGGTAGATCTGTACAGTCGTTCAGCTCACCTTCATCATCACGACGCTCTTTCTGCAGCATTTTAGAAGCCCTTCTTAGCCAATCTGGATTGTCTTTGTTTTCCTCGAAGGTTTCGTCGTTGTACATCAAATTCAATCGATCGCAACTCACTATTGGACCGAGTGTTTTTTCCACATTTAAATCTACAATGTCGTACCTCGCTAGCTCTCTACCTAATTTCGCAGTATCCTTCTGCTCTTTGTCTGAGAGCATCTCCCCATTCTCCACTTTAGCTCTGTATCCTTGAAGATCACGATTCAAGTTGTTGTTATTCTTCTCAATCGCCTCTGAAACGATATTGTATGTATTAAAAACATCCTCGATGGTAAATATCTTATCGTTGAACAGACGCACAGCAGCGATAAACATTCCATTAAATACTGCCGCCGGCAAATCATAGCCATCGCTTTCGTAAGCGGTCATTAAAGCATCATACGCCTTCTGAGGTTCTTCTTTTCTATACGTCAAAAGCTTCAAGCCCTTCTGTCCATATACATAGCCCTCTTTACCTGGGAAAATCTCTAAGCGCTTATCGTAGCTCATCAAAAGCATTTCTTCAAGCCTTGCCTTCTCAGCTACATCCTCAACCTTGGCCATTTTAGACTCTAAAATGGCAGGTGCAAAAATGAAGGTGTTCTTATACGCTCCAGGACAATTCTCGTAGACATACTGCCAGCTATCAAAAGCAGATGCATATTGTTTCGATTTATAGAGCTGATAGTAAATCTGAGTGCTTTCCCAACACTTTACACTGTCCGATCCAAATTTCCCTTGAGCCTTAGCACCCAGAGCGATTAGGATAATACCTACGGTGAGTAGGAGGCCAAATTTCTTCTGAGTTTTCATCATTATCTATATTTATATTTTATAAACCAGCGATCATTGAGCGTTACTCCAAAGATCACCTGCACAATATCCTCTTTAATGAGACCTTCGTTTAACGTACCTCTTGAGCCAAAGTTTAATCCCAAGTTGATAATATTACTTCTTTCCTCACCTGGAGCAAGTCCTTTAATACGCAATGGTATACCCATTCCAAATGTTATGCCATTCTGTGTAATTCGCTGACCTCTTAATTCAACTGGACTGCTATCGTAGTACATACCAAATCGATAACGAATATTCGCCACAAAGTTTCTAGATCTGTTTAGACTTGGGAAGGCATATTTAGGATGTATCTCTCCTCCCACTGATATGCCAAAACTACTCGTTAAGCCTTGGCTAACTCCATTAAAGTCTGTGAAATTATTCCAATCTCCATAACGGAAATCCATTCCCGCCATCCATGCATACTGCTTAATATCAGGATGCTTTACGCCATACATACCTCCAAACGTAAATTGATTGGGAAGCAAAAAGTCTCCTTTAGCATTTATTTTAATCAAAGTATCTCTTGGAATCTCAATGATTCTGCCCGTACCTACCGTATATGCATTCTCTGTATAAGTTGATCGCAATGCATTATTCTGCTCAAAATGGGCTCCCAATGTCAGCTCTTTTGACTCGCTGAGAGAATAGGAATATTGCACACCATAAGTAGCATTGATATCGCTCACTAAATAATTTCTCAGGTACTTGGTTCCCAATAAACTTGGATCTTCAAATCTGATATTCTGCTCGTAATCGGTTGATCCAAAATAATACGAAAACTGAATTCCTAAACTCAAACCTTTCAATAGCTGAAAAGATTGATTCAAAAAGGCTTTATTCAATCCTCCCTTTGCTGAATAGAAATAGTAAACCTCCCCTATATCTTGATTGTCTACAATTTCAGAATTCAGATATCCCACCGCTGTATAGGGCAGAAAACCAAAGGATAAACCATACTTGTCTGAAACGGGAATACCAAGTGCGAAATAGTTAAATACAGAAGTAGCCTGTTCTACCGGTCTTTGACCTGTGCTCGTCTGAGTAATAAAATCGGCTCTCCCCATCATCTCTAGTGTCGTAAGCTTGAGTGAATTGGCAGATGCAGGATTGTTATAATTAATATTCAGAGGATCGCGTAAAGAAGAAGTCAAATGACCCATCCCCCAGCCTTGTACAAATGCAAGCGTTTGAGGCTCACCAAGTCCGTAGCGTGAATAAGGAGAAACGGTAGTTAACTGCGACTTCGCTAAGAAAGGCAACAGAATAAGTAAATACTTAATGATTCTCAAGGGAAGCCAAATTATATAACAACGCATTATTCAAGCCTTCTGCTTGCAAATAAGGGCGTGCAAAGATGTGGTTTTTGATTATGCTTTGCAAAGCATTTGTATCACCTCCTGTTAGTATTACATTCATCGACTGAAAACGCATTCTATATCCATTAATGACGCCATCTATTTCGGCTGCCAATCCATGCAATGCACCCGATTGCATGCACGATTCTGTGTCTGTTCCAATTAGAGGTACTTTCTTCTTGTTCACCATAGGCAAACGCTCAGTAAAACTATTCATTGCCTTCAAACGCATTTCCAATCCTGGACTTATCATTCCACCCAGATAAACTCTTCCATTCTCTAAGAAATCATAAGTAGCGCATGTACCTACGTCAATGACCAACGTACTCTGTTTTGGATAGAGCAAATGAGCAGCACACATATTCGCAATACGATCCATTCCCAATGTCTCCGGAGTGCGGTATTTATTTACAAAAGGCAGTGAAATAGTGCTAGACAATTGCATAATGGGCACTTCTAGGAGCTTAAGCGCTGCCTGTAAAGAGGCATTTATCTCACCGGAGGCGGAATAAATGACATGTTTTACCGGATACGAATGGAAGTAATTAATCCATTTTTCCTCATTGTCATACGAAATTACATTACTCTTAATCAGCGTTCTATCATCAAAAAAAGAGGCTTTCGTACGAGTATTTCCAATATCTAATGTAAGTTGCACAAGAAAGTGTTTTGAGATTGTGAATCTACTGCTATATTTGCGCCCCGCTTATGAAGCAATGGTGCCATAGCTCAGTTGGTAGAGCAAAGGACTGAAAATCCTTGTGTCGCTGGTTCGATTCCAGCTGGCACCACAAAAAAGCCCGGTGATTTATTATCGGGCTTTTTTGTGTCCAAATGGCTCATATCGCTCTTGTCTAAACGTTCCTCTTACTCAATTTTTTTCCATCTTTTGATCCTCAGTTACCTTACTTTTAACCTGGATTATATTTTCGCATTCATTAAAAAGTTTAAATCACAAAAAAATCGGTGTTTTCATTTCAATAGCGCAGCAAGCGTTGCGTAGATAAATGAAACAAAGGGGCTGATTTAAAACTGGAATAGAATAACGAATGCCAAATCAGAGTTGAAAACCTCATTTTGTTTCTTGCTGACATGAAAACGGTGCTTATAGATGTATACAAAGCCAAACTGCCCTACTCCGGCTTAGGTCAGTTTTCTATCCATCTTGCAGCAAATCTGCAAAGAAGCAAGACAGACGGAATGGAATTCCATTTTCTATATCCCGAATTTGACAACTCATGGATCGATTCTGAAAAGCATGTGCATAAGGCCAACTGGAAGACGCGTTATTTGCCTTCCATTGGTCGATCGTTTGACCTCTGGCACAGCATACAACAATTCCCTTCGCACAAGCCTCCAGCCAATACACCGCAGTTATTGACTATTCATGACTTGAACTTTTTAGTTGAAAAGACCCCCGCAAAGGCGGCAAAATACCTCAGAAGACTACAGAAAAATGTAGACAATGCCCTTGCCCTCTCGACCATTTCTGAATTTACAAAAGCCGAAATATCAAAACATATTGATCTAAACGGGAAAAAAGTACATGTTATTTACAATGGTATTCCTGCAATAGATGGAAAGGAGAAGAATCGCCCAAAAGGAATTCCCGACGCCCCTTTTTTATTCTCCATGGGCATTTTCAATGCAAAGAAAAATTTCCTTAGTCTTTTGCCTATGATGCAGCACATTCCTTCATTTATGCTAATTCTTGCAGGAGATCATGAAACAAGTTATGGATCCGAACTAAAGAATGAAATCTCCAATCTGGGCATCGAAAAACAGATAATCCTGCTTGGAAAAGTAAACGACAGTGAAAAGCAATGGCTGTATTCTGAATGTTCGGCTTTTGTCTTTCCATCGATTGCTGAAGGATTTGGAATGCCCATTATCGAGGCAATGCAATATGGAAAACCAGTGATCTGCAGCAACTACTCTGCCCTGCCCGAAATCGGAGGTTCCATTGCCTGTTATTTCCAATCATTTGATCCACTGGAAATGTCTAATACCGTCCTAAACGAAATTGAGAATTTCAATCAGAATCAGTCTTTACGGAAAAAAGAAGCTCAGCGTTATGCGGAAAAATTCAATTGGAATGAATGCTCTGCAGCATACATCCACCTATATAAGGAACTTTTGAACCTAGCTTAATAATTCGCTTAGTTCTTAATCAACTTAAACGTTCTAATTCCCTTTTCTCCTTGAATTTGTAATATTCTAAGTCCTTTTGGACCTGCATCTTCTACTTCTATTCGTTGGCCCGCTCTCACTTCTTTTTGGTAGAATAGCACTCCCTTGAAATCATACATCGAAATAGTGGCGGATTCTTCACTGGTATTTTCTATAAAGAAATGCGTGTTAAATGGATTTGGAAATACCTTAAACCCTTCCTTAAAAACCTCCTCTATACTTATTGGATTGTTTGAACTGCCTGGGGTCGAATTGCTAAATACCACCCAATTTGAGGCACCATCCGTCTGCCTTCCAAAAGATTCATTCTCCGCTTGTGCTCCAAAAACAATGTAATCGGCAGTATCTACTCCGGCAAAACCTTGTATAAAGAGTCCCACTTCTTCTCCATTTTTTGAAAGCCCAAAATTGGTGTGATTCGACCCTCCTGCAGGATTATTCGATGCCCAGAATAATCTGAATCCATTTGGTTCTATATACCCTACCGGGAGTTGCCATTTGGTTGGATTGCTTAAATCATCTGTGAGAAAATACTCTGCCAATTGAATAGTATCATTCCCTTTATTGTAGATTTCTATCCAGTCCGAATAATCTCCCAAATCATCTTGAATTACGGTATCATTATCTGCCATGAATTCATTTATAACCAGATCTTGGAAATTCTGATTCGACCAAAAAGCGGGCGAACAAGGTCTTGTTCGAGATTGCCCACTCAGATCCGATGCTGTAATAGTATAGTTGAGTGAAGTATGCGTTCCTAGGTTCATTGTATTTCCATACCAACCATCGCTGCTCGCTCCATCTCCATGCAAACCGTCGTCGTATAAATTCAGCGTTTGTATGCTTCCACCCGAAAGAGAGAAATCTGCCCTCACATTGGGTTGGCCTTCGTCTTCTACCTGAACGCTGAAGCGTATTTCATTGCTTGTTGAAGTGTATTGAAGCGCAGGGTAGCTCAGAATAGGCGCTGCATTGAATGTGCCCAGTTGAGATTGGGTTGCCGCTACTCGATCAGATATAAACGACTGAATGCCTTTCTTAACATGCATTAAGGGCGGATGGGTGTAAAAACTATTGTTAAAATCTGCATTGGTAAACCCATAATCCAAAGTCTTAAAGCTATCGGTTAAGGCATGATTTTGAATGGAGTTAAAAACGGTAGTTATGGTGTTGGCAAAATACGGACTTCCCATTTTTTGGTGGATGGATCGAAGATAGAAATGATAAATCTCTCTGAGCTCAGGAAGAGCAAGGAGCCGATTCGCTAACGGACGATCTTGCGAATTATGCCAATTGTCTACATCCCTATCAGCCCAATTAATTCCAGCCCAATCTATTCCGAAAGTATTATCCATATCGTATGGAATGTATTCCATCTTGCCTGTTGTTGAATTCTCATAGAGATAAAAATTGTTCTTATTAAAACTATAATTATCCCAATGACCTATTGCTACCTCAAAGGCCAGGGTCTTTAGATATCCTTCAATATTAAAAACCTTATCCAATTCGCATTCTAATTGGTTCAAAGGTGTATTGTTTAGAACCGCTACAAAAGCCGATAATTTGCTGTAGTCGTCTTGCGTTTCATTTGTTTTGAGTTCGTAAACCCGATCGCCATTGGATTTTGTGAGCTTATATGAATCGGGATTGTTCGAGATAAAATTCAAATCTGCTGGATATGTGCATTTATACAGATTGCCATTGGCATTTCCGTAGCGCAGATTCAACCAATCATCGTTTAGATGCTCTAGGTTCAAATAGGTTCCATAATAACTATTGTTGATGTACAAGGCATTGTGCGCATACCTAGAAACGGGAAGTTCGATTTGGCGACCCAATTCCATACAAATACGCGCTCGACTAATCGAAGGATCATTGTGCTCACCGTTCAAGTTTATTTTCTTTACTCCTTCAAATCGTCTCCCTGAGACATTTCTATTCAAGGCCACTTTAAATGATTTCTTCTGAGCATTGCGAGATGTGTTGCCTCTCAATCGAAAACCAATGCCAGTAAGAGTCTGGGTAATGCCATGGGATGTAAATGAAAAGTCTGCATTGAATTCGTAGTTGGAAGAAGAATTCTGTGAATCTAGAATATAGGCCAGACTGTCTGAATTTATACTTATATCTATTCTGTTTACTTCAGATGGATTGTATAGATTGTTATTGGCTGGATGTACTGTTTGGGCAGCAAGATGGAGGGAAAGGAAGGTCGAAAAAAAAAGGAAATACTTGGCCATAAAACGGAAATAAAGGAATTCAACTGCTAAGATACGCCTCCAAAGAACAGCCATTACTGAAAGCGAATAGCTTCTTTTTCAAATGGGCCTTAATGGCGATCATTCGTGCAGAGGAAATGTGCTTGTGCCTTTTTCAAAACAAGCGAATTCTTGAAATAAAAAGGACATGGATATGCTATTAACTACCCTTATTCGCGACTGTTTTTCAACTCAATCCCGAAAAAGAGGAAGATCACTATTTTTAAAGATCTCTATATCGCATAGAGCTTAATTGGCTTAAGCAGCACATTCTCTTTCCGTTTAAAACGGGTCTGGTTAAGTAGCGGATTTAAGTATATAAATCCGTTTTATGCTTTCTGTATTCGACCAAAAAGATTGACTTCCAGAGTTTTACTGTCATTGTTATTTGACATCAGATGAAATACTTGCGCATAGGAACTGGAATGTATTGAATCCCATTCTTGTGCATAGTAAAGTGGAAAGTTGGTAGAAACAACATAGCATTTCGCTTTTGTCTTTCCCTTTGGGAAGTATGCCGTACTATCCAATTTTCAAATAGTTTGAAATGCTTTATTATCGTCAAATCTAAAATCTAGAGAAGTATTCAATTTTAGTTTTTTGAATAACTCCCTCTTTTTAAGAGTGACTAATTCTTCTACCATTTTGTTCTTATTGTAAGGCTATAAACTGGCCCAACTATTCAAGCGGTTAAGAACAAAATGACCGCTTCCTTTGGTCAAGATTCATATTTTGAAAATCAAAGTCGCTTTTTCCTAACTTCTCGATAAGAATAATTATGGGTTTGTATACATGGATTTTACACTAAAAGATCAACCACAAGGAGCGTCTAACGGTCTTTGGATTAGCTCAAAATTACGCAACTGTTTTTGGCCCTTGAAATGCGCTGAATTACTGTCTATTTAGTATGCTCAATCCATAATAGGTCTGACGTATTGTACCCAATTCCTTTGGCAATCTTTAGATATTCATTTTTTATTGTGTCAGGTATAAAGGGGGTACGAGATAGTATCCATAAATATTTGAGGCTCGATCCAGTAACCAGTGCGTAATTATATTCGGGATCAATTGCTATAACATTATATCCGCCATAGAATGGACCGAAAAAAGACACCTTGAGCATGGCAATACTATCTCCTTTGATAAATTTTGCCTTGCCTATCGCTTGGGTCCATTTCCCTTTCTTTGAATTATATCCTTTATTATCCACTTTCATGGTCCCATCCTTATTCAGGGAATATTCGGCTGTAGTATTATTTAAATCTCTTTCAAATTTGAAATCCAATCGAGCTATCTCATACCATTTTCCGAGATATTTATCTTTTTCAAAGGGTTCAATAGCAACTGCTCCTTTGGGAATAGAAGAGCAAGAGTAAAAAAAAGTCATGAATATAAAAGTTAGTATAGATAAAGCAAATTTTCTTGTTTTCATTCAACCCAAACTAATAATTGCTGTTGCCGTTTACACATAAGGTTTTAATAAACCATTTTTTTATAGACACTTATATGTCATTTACCATTTGTATCTAACTTCTTTTCTTTTTCTTCTTTGCTTCCTTTTTGCATGTAGGACATTCCAACTCCAGCACCAATGGCTACTCCAACAGATATCCACAAACCCAGATTATCCGTTGCAACTCCAACAGCACTTCCTATTCCGATTCCCAATCCCAATGCAACTCCTAGTTTGTTTTCTTTTTTCATATTTCGATAATTGTTTCTAATGAATGACTCTGAGCTGTGAGACACAACAATTTATTATTGCTTCTTGGTTTTGTTAGCCGAGCTCATTCTTTCATCATGAGTTCAGCATTTGTTAACCACAGGCCAAAGTATGGATTTTTGGATTCCGTTCTTTTCAGTAAAATCAAGAAGGGTTTATCAAAAATCATTTTCTTTGGTTTCGGATTTTCAAAATCGTCTTCCATATCTTCAATTGCAACTACCATTTCCGCTTTGCTTTCCATCTTAGCTCCACTTTCGTCTAAAATAAAAGCTACCCTTTGCCAAGCTTTTTCAATTAAATAATTCTGATTTGCCGAACTAAATTTTGTTCCTTCAATAGCCGGATAATTTGTCTCAATATTGAAGTTGAATTTAGGAATGACTACCTCATCCTCTTCCGCATAGAAGTATTTCCAATGATTTCTTTCATTTTTCTTTTCTCTCTTTCCCATTTCTGTTCGCGCCTCAATTTCACCCATCATTTCCGATATTGAATAGAATTTCTTCTCCGTCTTGAGCAAAATGATTTCGTGTTCCTTGTCTTTAGGTAATAGCTTTAGAATGAAATTATCGTCGTTTTTATAGTAGATGATTTTAATACGTTCTAGTTGCTGATAACTACCATCTCCTTTCACTCCAAATGAAGAAACTTTTTGTCCTTCAAAAATTAGTTTGTTCTTGAAACTTTGAAGTTTGATTTCAAAAGGCAAAGACCTACTAAATTCAGCTCGAGCCTTTACTATATCGCCTTCCACTTCTCCGCTAACTGCATATTCATCACTCTTTAAAACATTTAAAAAAGAGTTTGACTCGTTCAGCCTTCTTAGATCCGGATAGTCGTCTGAAATTTCTAAGGGTGTATGAATCTGTTTTCTTATATCGTCCCAAGCGAAAAGTAGCGTTGCACAGTAAACTGAATTTTTATCATGCGCGTTTTTGTTCTCCATTGTTGGAACAAACTGTGTGTTTTCAAAATCAGAAAGGTTTTTCACCTCTGAAAATTCCCTATCGTTCTTGCAACCAAATAAAGTTGTCAAGATAAATGCCAATAGGATTGCGGTTTGTCTTTTCATTATTTTGTCGTCTTATCTCACTCAATTTCTGCAATATGTTTTTTTACTAGTTGTAAGCTTCCAAAAAACTACTACGGTTTAAAAGTAGAATTTTCTTGGTTTAAGATCTGAATATCAGAAAGAGCACATTTACCTCAACCTAGATTGCCAAGATCTTAACTGAGTTCGATTTAGACAAAGATGTAGAAACGCAAACGCGAGAATATATTTCGTATTAAAAGCAAAGTTTCAGCGCTGGCTGCAGCACCATGGTGGCATGGATTAAAGCGAGCAAAAGACAAATATCCGAGTGGTATAAGTAAGGCGTTCTGCAAATTAAAGAACAGCCAGAATAGCTTGAGCTATTCTTCAATCAAAATTCCATAAGCGTACCTTTACAATAGCATTACTGCACACTTAATTACTATGAAGAAGCGCCAATTTTCCCAAAAATGGGTAGTCTCATGGATGACTCTTTTATTCTTTATTTGGGGATTCCTTACCGAGATGGACGGTGCACTTATTCCATTTCTAAAAGATTTATTTGAGCTTTCGAATTTTCAAGCAGCTTTAGTTCAATTTGCCTTCTTCCTCGCGTTCTTTCTCTTCTCCTTCCCCTCTGCAAAATTGCTGGATGCCCTCGGTTATCGAAAAGGCATAGCATTAGGATTGGCCATTATGGCTTGTGGAAGCTTCGGGTTTATTGCTGCGGGTTATTTCGGAATGTACCTCTGGTTTTTACTTGCTATTTTTCTTTTGGCTGGAGGTGTGACCCTGCTCCAAGTAGCTGCCAATCCGTATATGGTTGCTTTGGGTGGAGATGAAAAGGGGAGCAACTACTTAAATATTGCCCAAGGTTTTAATGCAGGAGCAAAAGTTTTAGCGCCTCTTTTTGGAGCATGGGCTATTCTTAAAGGGATGGAATCTTTGAGCTCAGAAGCGAGAATTGATCGTATCAGTTGGGTTTATCTCGGAATTGGTTTCGTTCTTTCAGTTGCGGCCTTACTTTATAAGTGGGTTCGACTACCCGAAATAATTCCCACAGAAAATCATCTTGATACCATTGACACTTCGAATACTTATCGCGACTTTCCCCATTTACTTAAAGGGGCATTGGCCATTTTCTGTTATGTAGGAATTGAAGTTAGTGTTGCCACTTTTCTTGTACTTTATTTGGGGGAATTCCAAGGACTATCGCGGGCAGATGGAGCTGTTTACTTATCGTATTACTGGGCAGCACTCATGATAGGGCGATTGCTCATTCCTACGATAATGCCAAAAGTGGCTGCGCAAAAAGTATTGCTTTGGTTTGCTTTAGCCGCATCCATTTGTATGCTTTGTGCCGGATTGGGATTGTGGTTCGGTGCCTGGGCTTTAGTGGCTTGCGGCTTTTTTCACTCCATTATGTGGGGTAATATTTTCGCGCTATCACTTCGAAAATTGGGAACCTTTACAAGCAAGGGCTCCGGATTACTGGTTATGGCCATTGTGGGTGGAGCTTTATTGCCTCCTTTCCAAGGATTTATAGCCGATCAAATTGGATTAATACCTTCTTATTTAAGCCTTATTCCAGCCTATTTCTATTTAATATGGTTTGCTTGGAAGGGTTTTCAACCTCGAATATCTCCTACATGAAAAAGCTTTGTCAATTTGCTTTCCTTCTCCTGCACTGCCTAGGTCTTAGTGCACAATTGCAATGGGTAAATCCCTTTATCGGAACGGGTGGCCATGGACATACCTATCCTGGGGCCACGGCTCCTTTCGGAATGGTACAGTTGAGTCCTGATACGCGTTTAGATGGGTGGGATGGATGCAGTGGATATCACTATAGCGATTCATCTATTTACGGGTTTAGTCATACCCATTTGAGTGGAACGGGGGTTTCGGATTATGGCGATATTCTGCTAATGCCAATGCTCGAACTCCAATGGGAATCGGAACTAGTGAAACAATCGTTTACACATGAAAACGAATCAGCAGAGCCTGGATTTTATAGGGTAAAGTTGAACAATGACATTTTAGTTGAACTTACTTGTTCAAAAAGATCTGGCGTTCATCGTTACACTTTCCCAAAAGGAACTGTCCCCTTGATACTTCTAGATCTACTTCATAGAGACCCTGTGTTGGATGCTGAGATTACTATTGTAGACGATAAGAATGTTCAGGGAATGCGGCATTCTTCAGCTTGGGCAGTAAATCAAAAGCTTTTCTTCCACATTCAATTTTCACACGCATTTACGGAAACCATAGCCAACCCTACTCATATAAATATGCGAAAGGCTTTTCTATTTGAAAATGTTGAGGGGCCAGTTACCCTTTGGGTAGGCTTGTCGTCTACCAGCGCCGAAGCAGCCAAACGAAATCTTATGGCCGAATCGGCTACAAAAACGTTCGATAATGTTCGGGAAGAAATCCAAACCGAGTGGGAAAAAGAATTGGGGAAAATTGAGATTACGGCAACAGACAACCAAAAAAGCATATTCTATTCTGCCCTATATCATAGCATGATTGTTCCGAATATTTTTAGCGATGTCGATGGCAGATATAGAGGTATGGATGGAGAAGTACATGCCGCAGACGGAGATCATTATACCGTTTTTTCTCTTTGGGACACCTACCGTGCAGCACATCCTCTGTATACGTTAATTGACCACCAACGCACTGCAGATTTTCTACGAACTTTTGATCGCATGTTTTCACAAACCGGTAGATTGCCCATTTGGGAGTTGGCGGGAAATGAAACTGAATGCATGATTGGCTACCACGGAGCCTCGGTGATTGCCGATGCACAAATGAAGGGATTGAGTCCTTTGTCGGATGAGCGTGCTTTGGAAATGATGACTAAGAGTTCAGAATATCCTCTTTTTGGAATGAAAGAATATCGGGAAAAGATGTATCTCGATATTGAAGATGAACCTGAGAGTGTATCAAAAACCCTCGAATATGGATACGATGATTTCTGTGTGGCACAAGTGGCCCGCAAAGCCAATCGACTTGACGTAGCCCGAAGATACGATCGGTATTCTCTGGCTTATCGCAATTTACTCGATGAAAATGGCTTTATGCAGCCTCGAAGCAATGGACGGAGAATGATTGACTTTGATCCGCTGGAGGTGAATAGCCATTATACTGAAGCCAATAGTTGGCAATACAGCTTTTATGCGCCACACGATTTAGAAGGATATAAAAAAGCTTTAGGAGGTGAAAAAGCGCTGGAAAATCAACTGGATGCCCTTTTTAATGCTGAGCTTGAAACTACGGGCCGAACGCAGGCAGATATCACAGGATTAATTGGGCAATATGCCCATGGAAACGAGCCTTCCCATCATATTGCCTATCTGTATTCAACCACTGATTCTCCGTATAAAACCCAAGAAAAAGTGAAGCAAATTTTGGAACAGATGTACCATAATGCGCCCGATGGACTTAGCGGAAATGAAGATTGTGGACAAATGAGCGCATGGTACGTATTGAGTAGCTTGGGTTTTTATCCGGTTTGCCCTGGCGACCCCACTTACGTTTTTGGATATCCCGCTTTGGAAAAGGCTAAAGTGCTATTGGGAAATGGTAATATATTGATTATCAAAAGAAAAGGTACGGGAAATTATATCTCATCGGTTCAATTCAATCAACAGGATTGGCCCTATTTGTATATCAACCATCGTGATTTGATGAAAGGCGGAGAACTCGTTTTCCAAATGTCCTCAAGACCTAGTACTTGGGGATCGCCAGATTCTTCGAGATATTCTACTGCCGTAAATGAAGACTATTTGCCTTCCCCAATATTGAACTATTCAAGCCCTGTATTTTTCGATTCATTGCAAATAAGCTGGCAAAATCCACTAGATGCCGAAGTTCGAATTGTGCATTTATCGGCCGCGAAAGACAATACTAAAGAAGTGAAATCGGTAGCTATTAAGGAAAATTCCACCCTTATAAAAGAAAGTGGTCGCTGGCAGATATATTTTCAAAAAGGAAAACTAGTAAGTCCTCCAACCATTTTTGAAGTGCATAAAAGGGAAAATCACTATGCCGCCCAATGGACAAATGTTCCCAATACCCAATACCAAGCTGGTGGACCAGATGCACTGATAGATGAAGTTTATGGCGATGAGGAATGGAGAAAGGGTCGGTGGATTGGAATTCAAGACGATTCCTTCATAGCTGAAATAGACCTTTTGCAGTTAAAGCAAATCGATGCGCTTGGATTGAATTGTTTGCAAGATGTGCGCTCGTGGATAGTTTTTCCAAGAAGAGTTGCCTTCTATGGAAAACGCAATGCATCGGATACTTGGAAGTTCATTGGTGAAAACCTTATTGGCGATCGCTCAAATGAAGAAGGATCAAGCATAGTCGAATTTAAAATCCCCGTAAAAGAATCCTTCAGATATATAAAAGTTCATGCCGAGCCATTCGGTCCCCTACCCGACTGGCACCCAGGAGCAGGAAATCCTAGTTTTATTTTTATCGATGAACTGAATATTCGTTAAAAATGGATAGTGAAAAATGGATAGTGAAAAATGAATAGTGAATAGTGAATAGTGAATAGTGAATAGTGAATAGTGAAAATTAATAGTGCCCTTGGATTCAATTTTTCACGGGCAAAATTACTCAGGGTGGCATTGTGCCCTTCGATATATTTTTGCGCGGGAAAAATTACTCAGGGTGACAAAAGATAGAACGATTGAACAAAACCTAAACGGGTGGCGACCTAGAACATTTAATTCTGAGTCACTAGAAGAAGTGCGGATGACAACTGAAGATGTGATGAATATCTTTAACACTGAACGACCACGCAATGCCCTAGTCGACTTAAATTTAAGGATATCTAGTAATAAAAACCAAAAGTTGTATTGGTTGGGAGCTAAGAATCTTTGGCTGTAAACAAAAAGTCCGCAGTCCGGATAAACCGAAGTGCGGACTTTGAAATTAAAAAACTCTTTTAGTTCTTCATTACTTGTTTTGTATGTACCGTTGTAGTGGTAGTAACCTTCATTAGATATACCCCGTTCGCATAAGCACTTAGATCAAAAGCCGTCTCATTGGAAAGGGCTTCTTTTTCAGAAAGCAGTTTTCCATGGAGGTCAAACAAACCGTTTATTCTATCGAGATAAATATCACAAGAATCTACTTTCTAATTCTTGAAATTTATACCAAACTATTTAGATTTTCATCCTAATCCTTGCAAACTATTCCGAATTCAAGAGTTTTGGTAATTCCCTGCACTCAAAGAGCTGTATTCACCTGAATGGCAATTCCAAATAGCCCACATTCCAAAATATAAATCACTCCTTTCTAATAAGTTGAATTGCATCCATCCTTACTCTTGCACTCTTTATGAGCGATGCAAGTGCTATCTGTTCTTTAAGTGCTATTTGAATTTCTTCAGGTCTGACATTATTGTTTTTCTCTTTTAAAATTCTTAGCCTATCTACTTCATGATTCAAAGTGAGGTTCATTCGATTGAGTCCATTTTCTATTTCTTCAAAACTCCTTTCTTTAGCACATTTCGTAGCTACGGTAATCATATGGGGCAGGAGCGTTTCTACTAATGCTTCATTATCGAGCAACGTATCTATTTTACCAGCAATCAATTTCTTGTCGAATGATTCCGGAGGATACTCATCTGTTACTTCTTTACCCTTATGATCTACTACAATTCGCAGGGGCATATTTGGAAGAAATCGGTCTACATATATGTTTTGTGCTTTTGGTGTTTCAAGAACAAAAAGTAACTCAAGTAGAAGACCTGGACTTTTACTGTTTCTTAGAATTCCGTAACTAGAACTGCCAGTTTCTGAACTTAATACCTTATCAATTGAATCGGTTGTCATTGGATGATCCCAACTAAGGAAACTTATTTCTTCTCGGCTAAGGGCATGTTTTCTATCGAATGTAACAGATAAACCTTCTAAGGGTATAGAGGGAAATATTTCGGTGATTATTGAAGTAGGTTTTAAATAATAGCTCCGGAAGGCAAGGTCTTCCATTTCAATATCAAAATACCTACAGACTTTCGTTATATAATTTTCAAGGCGCTTATCTCTGTCTTCGGCTCGAATCTGTTCAATTAGTTTCGCTGCTATCTTAGGGCGGAAGGAATTCATTTCGAGCAATCTATCACGGCCATTGGCAAGGCTTTCTTGCAGATTTTTTTGAAAGATTGACGTTTCGTTTATCAAGGCTTCCAATTCCGAGTTATTATCTCCGATTGAGTGTGATTTTGACAGCTTTAGAAGTCTATTTCTAAATAATTTGGAGATTTTATTTCCTCCCTCAATGTTGTTTTCAAAAGCGTTCAAGCCTTCATGAAACCATCTTATAAGCGCATGCTGGGGGCTATTGATAAAGTAGGGAATGTGAATGTGGATGTCTTCTTTTTGACCAATCCTGTCTAGGCGGCCAATACGCTGCTCCAATAATTCAGGATGCAAAGGCAAATCAAATAGGATGAGGTGATGTGCGAATTGAAAATTTCGTCCTTCGCTTCCTATTTCAGAACAAAGGAGTATTTGAGCACCTTTTAATTCTGAAAACCATGCTGCATTTCTATCGCGTTGTACTATGGTGAGATCGTCATGAAAAACGCCTACTTTCAAATTGGCACGCTTAGATAGGACTTCTTCCAATGCCAAAACCTTTTCTTTGCTCTTGCAGATGAGCAATACTTTTGCTGGATGGATCTCCTTCATGGTTGTTAACAACCACTGAACACGCGGGTCTTGGGCAAACCAGAATTGTTGCTTTTGAGTTGTTTCATTTGGCTCCATATCATGGGCAAACTCATTGCTCAAGCGCTGAATCCATAGTTCTTTATCTTCCGTTTTTCCTATAGGAATAAGATGTGCCTTCCGCTTTGGAAATCCGCTCATTGCAGATCGGGTATTTCGGAATAACACTCTACCCGGACCATGTTGATCCAGTAGGTTTTCAATAAGATTATCCTTAGCTAAATCCTCCCCCTTCCCTATAGATTGTATTCTTTCTTTTGAGAAAAGAGATTCTAAAACGTTGGTATCCTCGGTATTCAAGTCTTTTCGCAAGTGCAATTTCTCAACAATATTGGCAACACTTTTATGGTCGGATGACTCATTTATAAAGTCATCGTAGTTTGCATATCTATTTGGATCAAGTAATCGGAGTCGTGCAAAATGACTTTCTACTCCTAATTGTTCTGGAGTAGCCGTGAGAAGCAGTAATCCTTTTGCAACTTTACTCAATAGTTCCACGATACTATACTCCGGGCTTACTCTGTCTACCGACCATTCCAGATTATGTGCTTCATCTACAACCAGCATATCCCAGTTAGCTGTGAGTGCTTGCTTGGTTCGCTTGGCTGAACCCGCTAAAAATTCTATGCTACAAATAATAAGTTGATTGTCTAAAAATGGGTTGCCCTCTGTCGCACTGTCATCGAGTGAGGCACAGCGTTCTTCATCAAAAATATTAAACCACATATTAAATCGACGCAATACTTCAACAAACCACTGATGCAGCAAGGACTCAGGAACAAGAATGATCACTCTTGAAATTCGCCCACTTAATAATAAGCGGTGAAGAATTAGGCAAGCTTCAATGGTTTTTCCGAGACCAACCTGGTCAGATAGTAAGACACGAGGAGCATATCTTGAACTTACCTCATGTGCAATGTATAGTTGATGCGGAATAAGATCTATCCTTCCACCCACAAATCCATTTATAGGTGACAATCTCCTTTTATATTCGTGTTGCAGTGTTTCTCTGCGCAAAGCAAAAGCTTGAGGAGAGTCTACATCGCCCATGAAAAGTCTATCATCTGCACCGTGACTTACTGAAACATCTCCAAGTTCTGCCTCAGAGATTTTTTTGTCTTTACCATAATAGATGAATAGATTATTCTCTAATTCGACACTTTCTATAAGTAAGGATTGACCTTTCGTATCGACTATTGTATCGCCTGGTTTAAAAACAATACGTTGTAAAGGAGCGCTTTCGATTGAATACAGGCGAGTTTCATTCGATATGGGAAAATGCAATTGTACTCTTCCTATGCTGAGTTCTGTTAGAATTCCAACCCCTAGTTCCGGCTCACCTTTACTCGAATATCTTTGATTAGGAAAAAATATCTCCAAATTTTTCATGGTAGTTTGTACCTCTTTATGCTTGTTGGTAAAGGGAATCTTAGCAAGAATCTCTTTTTCTAATTGCATTTAATTGCTGCGAAGCTGCAGCTGTCGTATGCGGCATCTAAATTAGTACTTCTCTAAAAAGACTATGCGTTTGCACTATAATTTTCATTGCTGAGAAGGACAGAAAACAGTCTGTAAAGACTTAATAAAAATGAGCCAAGCCCTCTGAAGCTTAAACCAGAGTGCAAAAAGAATATATTTGATTTTAGTAATAAGCATATAAAGTTTCAATTAATTAATCGTGCGATACAATTGTGCTACAGAGGGAAATTAATGGCTACGAATTTCCATACAATACTTTTTTTGGGAAGACTTCAGTCAAATTGCTGAAAAAATCGGTTTATTCCCATCCTGATTATACTTCTTCCAGATGAACGGCAATCTCAAACTCCAACACTTTTTAAGCGCTTTTATCATTGCCATTCTATTCCTTACTCCCTATGAATGGTATTTTAAAACGGTTGAATACCGACCTGCTAGTCAAGACATTGAGAGCTTAGACCTCTGGGCTGATTGGCGCGAGACCTTAGATGACCTCAGTTCTAAAGACGTGGTTATTCTTGGATCTTCCCGTGGGCATTTTGACATCAACATCCACCTTTGGGATTCAATAACTGGCCAAAAGCCTATACAATTAGCTTATCCAGGCAGTTCTCCTTACCATACGGTAGAAGACTTAATTGAAAATTCGGACTTTAATGGACTGCTTATTATTAGTGTTGCACCTGGCCTTTTTTACACCATGAAAGGCAGTTGGGGAGCCAATCGCGGAAAAACACTAGTGGATTATTATACTGATCGGACCTATGCTCAAAAATTCAACGGAATGATCTATAAATGGATTAATCCATTTTTCAGCTATACCCAAGGAAGCGATTTGAGTATGAAAAGTTTGTTAGAACGAATTCCTCTCCAAAATAGGGATTCGGTGGAAGACGTTTTGGTTTGGCCCGCTATGGTAGCTATGGACGAGTACCGCAATATTCGTATGATTTCACAAATGGAAACAGACTCGATTTTACAAAAACAACAAATGGATATTTGGTTTAATCCTGATCCGAAGAATAAATATGTAGATAGTGTAGATGCTGTTATTGGTCATTATGCCAATCTAGTCAAGGCATTTAAAGCCAAGGGTGGAAGAGTAGCTTTTGTTCGGCCGCCAGTTGCGGGTTATTATCTTGAAACGGAACCCAAACTATTCCCTAGGAGTGATTATTGGGAGCCTTTGCTGCGGGAAAGCGCTAGTGCTGGCTATCATTTTCAAGACCATGAGGCTACCAAAAACATGGTTCCTCCCGAATGGTCTCATCTAAATCGCAAAGATTCTGATACCTACACCAAGACTGTGATTGAATTGCTTAAAAAGGATAAACTACTATAATTCGGGTCAATGCTATTTAATACACTAGGGTTTTTCGTTTTTCTGATTGTTGTACTAATCTTGTACTATCTATCTCCACTTTCTTGGAATCAAAAGAAAGGGATGTTGCTTAGCGCGAGTTACATTTTCTATGGCTTATGGAATCCCCCGCTGATCATCTTACTCTGGATTTCAACGCTAGTAGACTGGACTGCTGGAAATAAATTGGCCACTATTGAAGATAAGAACAAGCGAAAGTTTTGGCTTCTCTTGAGTGTATTTGTCAATTTGGGTTTTCTTGCCTTTTTCAAGTATGGGAATTTCCTGATGGAGAACTTTCAGGCAGTTCTTGGCATGATTAATATCAGCTATACGCCACCTGAATGGGACATTTTATTACCGATGGGGATTTCTTTCTATACTTTCCAGACCATGTCTTATACAATAGATCTTTATAAAAAAAGGACTCAACCTGCGAAAACCTTTCTCGATTTTGCCTTATATGTCACCTTTTTTCCTCAACTAGTTGCGGGTCCAATTGTACGGGCTGATGAATTGATACCTCAGTTTTATACACCAAAGCGAGCAACTCAAAATCAGTTTTTTACAGGTCTCTTATTATTGACCATTGGTCTTTTTCAAAAAACAGTTTTTGCAGATTCCCTTTTAAGTGGTGTATCAGATAGCGTATTTAATACCGATTCTCTATTACTTCCCTTAGATGCCTGGACAGGCGTTTTGGCTTTTTCGGGTCAAATATTTTTTGATTTTGCCGGGTATTCACTTTGTGCAATAGGTATAGCAATGATGCTAGGTATTCGTATGCCAGATAATTTTAGATATCCGTACGGCAGTATCGGCTTTTCAGAATTTTGGCAGCGATGGCATATCACCTTGTCGACTTGGTTGCGTGATTATTTATACATACCATTGGGCGGCAATAGATTAGGCATAAGCCGCACCTTTATCAACCTCATGCTCACCATGCTTTTGGGGGGACTTTGGCATGGCGCGGGCTGGACCTTTGTGATTTGGGGGTTTCTACACGGATTATATCTTGTCATTGAAAGACTCCTTAAAAACGTGGTTCAAATAAAAACCAATAATTGGGGAATCAATTTATTGCTGGCCTTCCTCGTTTTCAATTGTGTTAATATCACATGGGTGTTTTTTCGTGCCAACGATTTCAAAACTGCGATGGATCTTTTGGGTTCAATGTTCTTCCTTCATGGCAGCAAAGCCATTCTGTTGACGAGCCATATCGTCTTGGTATTAGGACTGATGACTTTGGTCTTCTTCGGGCATTTCATTATGCGGAAACATTCATTGGTAGGTATCATTGAAAAAAGTCCTAAGTGGCTACTGGCAATAGCCTGGGGTATAATGATATTCGGGTTAATGATTGTTCAGACCAGTGGACAACAGTTTATCTATTTTCAATTTTAAACCCAGATCATTCATTAATTGATAATGAGAATGAGCGTTTAAATGATAAAAAAGACATGATCTAAAGGAAACGCAGCAGTTGAATTTGCTCTTTCCGCTTAAAAACGGGAATAGATTCCCGATTGAATATTTGGGTTTAAACAGCACTCGATTTTTTGGGGAGCTTAGGCCTTCTCCAATCCCATTTTTTCAGTCACAGAGTCGAAATAAGAGCAGCAGGTATACAGTTCCTTCATTAGATTCCATCCGCTTTATGCTTGCTGAAATTCGGGTAAATCCAGCAAAGTCTACAAATAAAACAGAGACCTCTTCATGGTATCGTGCTTCCGTCTTTCCCTCCTTTTTAAATTCTTCAGCAATGGCCTCCGGTAAAATGTTTCTGAGGAGTGCATCACTTTTGTCTTTCTCTTGCTGCAGTTGATCGCGCAGCTGATGACGTTCAATAGCGTAAAGCACAGATCGAGTAAAAAGCGTTCGGCCTAGCTTGTTCTTCACCAGATAATCCTCACTCTCGAATTGATGGTCTTCAACGCCATTAGTTCGTTATTGGCGTTAGTCATTATTACAGAAGGGAACTTATAAAGCTGTAAAAAGCACAATCGCCTGCTAACAAGCCAAGAGTCTTTGGGCAGAAATAAAAAATCCCTGCTTCGGAAAGTTCCGAAGCAGGGATTTGCAATTGTTAGAATACCTCTTTTAGTTCTTCATCACTTGTTCTGAAACCACTCTTTTATCGGTAGTAATCTTTATCATATATACTCCCTTCGAATAGGCACTCAGATCAAAAGCTGTTTCATTGGAAAGGGCTTCTTTTTCAGAAAGCAATTTTCCCTGAAGGTCGAACAACTGAATCTTCGCCCCAAGCTCTGCTTGAACATATACTCTGCTGTTCGTTGGGTTCGGGTAGATGGAAATAATTGTGTTTCCATTTTCATCGAGAGATTGACCTTCTGACTTACTGCCTGATCCATTGTAGAACTTACGGTCTTTACAAGCATACTCTGTATTGTA
>Ga0222632_1000194_pt1 | contig 41870 bp, 46 predicted proteins | sample AntAcemetageno46_FD_179828 | JGI IMG/M metagenome (GOLD analysis project Ga0222632, IMG submission 179828) | Saline water microbial communities from Ace Lake, Antarctica - #46 | ecosystem: Environmental > Aquatic > Non-marine Saline and Alkaline > Saline | place: Antarctica: Ace Lake | collected...
ATGATAGGATGGCTTACCAGGCAGGCATACGGATACAGGGATGAGACCTATCTACATTTGAAAATATACGACCTCCCAAACCTATCCACTCGCAAGGAACTATAAAACGCACTTCCGTGAAGAGCCCATAATCTGCGGTTTGTTTTGGGTCATTTCTTCAGGAGAGAACGCTTCGAGTTGAGCCTTGGCCTCTGCCATCTGAGTCGTCCATTCGCTGGCCATTTCAGTCGGCACCCAACGGTTTTCAACTTTCGTGAATTCTTCGGTTTCCACAGTGCCGTCCGGCGAGGCCATTTCTAAAACGGCCGTCGTCTCCGTGCTTTCGAGTAATTTCACCGAACCAAACTGCAATGGATCAGGCTCGTCACTTAAAGCAGCTAGATCCTTCGAGAAGACGACCAAGGCTGAAACTGTTTGATCGCAAAAAGCCTGTCCGTCGAAAGACTGCAAGCCTTCCGAACTAGAGATCGAGCTGCTAGCGATGGTTTTGACGAATCCGATGATCGATGGCCATGCGGCGTCAATTTTTGCGATTTCCTCTGCGGGCTGCTCGCCACCCAGCTTGGTGTTGAGGATGAATTCCTTTTGCTTATCGGCGACCTCAGCCAGACGACCGACTAAACTAAAGCTCTTATTGTAAAGCTCGGCATCGACTTTCGCGCCAGCTAGCTGCGCGATCGCGTTGACGTCTGCCTGATAGCTGGCAGGCATGGCTCGCCAGAGGATGCCGCCATTCCCGTTCATCATCTCTTTGGCGATGGTTTCGATGGCCGCATCTGGAGCATCCGGGATCTCGACTTCAGTAGTCGACTTGCTACCACATGCGGTCAAGAAAAGCGCGCCCAGTGCGGCGACAGGAAGAAGGGATTTATAAGAAACAGTCATAGTCGTGTTAGTTGTAATGGAAGAAATGAGCCGAGAGAATGGGAGAGCTTAGCGAGAAGGGAAACAAAAAAGTCTCGAATCGTAGCTGATTCGAGACTTTGAAAAGTAGTAATGACGGCGTGGAGCTTAGCTGACGGTCGCGGCCATCATCTCCTCGCGGGCTTTTTCGGCCAGCGGAGTGGAGAGGTAGCGCTCACCGAAGCTGCAACCGATCGTGACGATGGTCTTGCCTGCCATTTCGGGGCGTTTTGCTAGCTGCATGGCTGCCCAGACGTTGGCGCCGGTAGAGATGCCGCCAAGGATGCCGTCTTTCTCGGCCAGAGCTTGTGCCGTCGCAAAGGCGTCTTCGTTGGAGACCTTGATGACCTCATCAATGATGTCGGTATTGCAATTCTTCGGAACAAAGCCTGCACCGATGCCTTGGATCTTATGCGGGCCGGGTGCGCCACCAGAAATGACGGGGCTGGCTTCGGGCTCGACCGCGACCGAGAGGAGTTCTCTGCGAGACTTGATCACTTCGGACACACCGGTGATGGTGCCGCCTGTGCCCACACCAGCCACGAAAGCGTCGATGTTGCCGTCGGTGGCCGCCCAGATTTCCTCGGCGGTGGTCTTACGGTGCACCTCGGGGTTGGCTGGGTTTTCAAATTGCTGCGGCATGTAGGCGTTTTCACCGTATTCTGCGACCAACTCGCCCGCGCGGGCGATGGCACCTGGCATTCCTTTGGGGCCTGGCGTCAATACGATCTCGGCACCGAGCATCCGGAGGAGCACGCGGCGCTCGACCGACATAGTCTCTGGCATGGTGAGGATGAGCTTGTAGCCCTTGGCCGCGCAGACGAAGGCGAGTGCGATCCCGGTATTTCCCGAAGTCGGCTCGATGATGATGCTGTCCTTCCCGATTTTGCCATCACGCTCGCCGGCTTCGATCATAGCCTTACCGATACGGTCTTTGACGCTCGCGAGGGGATTAAAAAACTCACACTTGAGGTAGATGTCGGCGTGCAGACCAGCGGTGGTATTGTTAATTTTGACCAGCGGGGTGTTACCCACGGTGTCAGTGATGGAGGCGTATTTTTTACTCATAATGGTGGAGGAATCGTATGACAGGTTTGTTCAGAAAATATAAATGCTAAACTGTGCCGCTGAGGCAAGCGCGGAAGACCGATTCCTTCGGGGGCGTGTGTAATTACAATTCTTTTCAGCGACGGCGTAAACAGCCAATCAGCAGTAAATAGGCAACTTTCGCAGATACACCCCCTCAGAGCGCGGAATCCTGAACTTGTTAAACACGCCCATCTACGACTAGTCTACGACCCAATGGAATTCACGATCAACTTCCTAGAGACTTTTGTCGTCGGCTTAGGTTACGCTGGCCCGATCCTCATCTTTCTTATGCTGACCATTTGCAGCGTAGGCCTATCCATCGGCCGCCGCGAGAAATGGAAAGCCTCAGACGCCATTTACTACGCCTTTATCACTGCGACCACAGTGGGCTACGGCGACTTCCACCCGAAGCAGACCAGCTCTAAATACAAGGCCATCTTCATCGCACTGGTCGGCCTGCTCTTGACCGGACTCATCGTCGCCATCGGCATCGCCGCGGCTGAGGCGGCTTTTTTCGAAGTGAATCAGATTTCCGCGAGTCCTGCTGCCTCGCAATAGATTCGCGCCAGCCGGTCAACCATGCCCCGCCCATGTATCTCACTCTGACACTCCTCTGCGCTTTCATCCTGATCTATAGCCTAGGGAGCCGCCGGATCGAATCGTGGCCGGTCAACGGCGCACTGGTTTTTACCCTATTCGGGCTGGCCTTTGGCTCGGAAGGACTCGGATGGCTCGGGCTGAAAGCGAACGAAGAAGGGCTCAGCCTCGTGGCCGAGTTAACTTTGGCAGTGGTGCTTTTTTCCGATGCGGCCAATGTCAACATGTCCGTACTCCTAAAAAACCTCCGGCTACCAAAACGCCTGCTGCTCATCGGCCTGCCGCTCACTATCCTTCTGGGCATCCTCTCGGGATATCTACTGTTTGCGGGGATGGGGCTACTCAGCATCGCGTTGCTCGCCACGATGCTAGCACCGACCGATGCCGCACTGGGTAAAGCAGTCATTACAAATCCAGCAGTGCCCGAAAAACTCCGCGAAAGCCTCAACGTGGAGAGTGGCCTCAATGACGGCATCTGCGTGCCGATCATCTTCATCTTACTCTCGCTCGCGACGGAAATCCCGGCAGAGGGTAAGGCCACCACCATGGCTTTGACCTTAATCACTCAGTCGATTGGTATTGGGCTCGGGGTCGGCCTCGGCGTGAGCCTGCTCGGCAGCTACCTGCTACGCCTCTCCCACTTGCGCCAGTTAATGGGCGAGGCGTGGACACACCTGCCGGTCGTGGCGCTGTCGATTCTCGCCTTCAGCCTATCGCAGCAGCTAGGTGGAAGCGGATTTATCGCCGCCTTCTGCGGCGGCATGCTCTTTGGCCATTTGGAACAGGCCCGGAAGAAGAAGCTACTCGAAGAATCAGAAAATGTCGGCAACCTGCTCTCTTTATTCACTTGGGTCTTCTTCGGAGCGTGCTACCTCGGGCAGGCGCTTCCTTTCATCACCCCGCGCATCGTTCTCTACTCACTACTCAGCCTGACAGTGGTGCGAATGCTGCCCGTATTCATCTGCTTGAGCGGGACAGGCTTGAGCACCTTCGAAAAACTATTCGCTGGCTGGTTCGGCCCCCGCGGACTGGCCAGTATCGTCTTTGGAGTGATCGTGTTTGAAGAACATTTACCCGCTAACGAGACGATCTCAGCCTGCTTGATCTGCACTGTTCTGCTCAGCGTCGTGCTCCACGGAGTGAGTGCGAATCCACTGGCAAAGAGGCTGGCCGCCAGAGTGTAGTTGCGCTGACTAAAGCATTTTGGCAACTTGAGTAGCCATTCCTGCGACGCAAATCTATCGACGGCGAGGACCGAAGCTACGTTTGGGTGCATTCCGCTGCACGTGGGCATTGCGCAAGCGGTAAACGATGCGAGCCTTGTCGAGATCGTAGGGGCTCATTTCCATCTTCACGGTGTCACCCGTCGTGATTTTAATAAAGTGTTTACGGAGCTTACCCGAGATGTGCGCGAGCACTCGGTGGCCATTGGCCAACTCGACCCGAAACATAGTGCCCGGGAGGACAGCTACGATTTTGCCTTCGACTTCGACGTATTCTTCGCTTTGTGCTTTTGCCATAGGTAATTAGAAAATCGGCGAGACAATCGCTTTACTAGGTAAAGTCAAGGATGGTCTCGCTTCGCGAGACGTGTGAAAGTGTAATTAAATGTGCGAGGTTTGAATCGATTGAGAACAGGTAGCGCGGCACGAGGCCATGCCGCGCGGCCACTGTCTACCCCGTTGAAATAATTGCACCCAGACGTGTGAATGTGAGAAGGTTGGAAACTAGGCTTCCGACCTTCCAACCTTTCCACTTTTATACTTCCCGACATTCCCACTCTTCCCACCTTAGCATCTTCCCACTTTCATACGACCTCCATGACTTGCCCATTCGAAAAGCTCTACCCATCCGAACTCAATCGCGACGCCGACTACTTCATGACCCACGCCTACAATCAAGCGATTGAGGCATGGAAGAAAGACGAAGTGCCGATCGGAGCGGTCATTGAGCACGGAGGGCGCATCATCGCCTCGGCCCACAACCAGTCTCGCTCGGCCAACGACCCGACAGCGCACGCCGAGATCCTCGCCATCTCGCAGGCGGCCAACACGCTCGGCGACTGGCGACTGAACGAATGCACTCTCTACGTGACCAAAGAGCCCTGCCCCATGTGCTCCGGCGCGCTCGTCATCGCCCGTATAGGCAAAGTTTACTACGGACTGCCCGACCCAAAAATGGGCTGCGTGGGCGGCGCGACCGATCTGGGCGCGCTCCCTGAGAGCAACCACAAGTTCGAATCGACCGGCGGCGTGCTCGAAGAACTCAACCACGAGATTCTGAAAGCTTTTTTCGACAAGAAACGCTCAGCGAACAAAGAACAGACGCAAACTAAGGGAGAACCCGGCTAATGGAATCCATCCTCCATGCACTCGACGAAATCACCGGCACCGGTCGCTTTTGTAGCACGGGCAGTCGACCTTTTTTCTTCCCCGGCATCTCCGTGCAGAGTGAAGACGGCTGAAGTAAAATCAATCGAACAGCTCGCTCTGCGAGCCAGTAGGTAAGAGGATCAGCTCGGTTTCCGTCGTCTGGTAGATCAATCGCCAATTGGGCGAGAGATGACACTACTTTCGGATTCTCCAAGCACCTACTTTAAGGGTATCCTTGCGGCTCCTGCGACGGTTCACTTCCTGTATGAGACGGATGCTGAATCGCAAAACCCAAATTAAAAATTCCCAAGCACCTATTTGACAGAACGCAGCACCTTGTCATCATTTCAAATTCTTTCTGAAAACTAAACCTACATTACAACACAAGTTATGGCTCACGAACTACCCGCACTTCCTTACGCAAATGATGCGCTCGAACCTCATTTCGATGCACGCACGATGGAGATCCATCACGACAAGCACCACAATGCATATGTCTCTAAACTAAACGACGCGATCGCAGGCACTGACCTCGAAAACAAGTCGATCTGTGAACTCATCGGCGATCTGTCTGCTGTGCCCGCCGAAAAGCGCGGCGCAGTGCGCAATAACGGTGGCGGCCACGCCAACCACAGCTTCTTCTGGAAGATCCTTAGCCCCGACGGCGGCGGTGCCCCTACTGGCGCACTCGCGGCAGCAATTGAATCCGAACTCGGCGGCTTTGATAAATTCAAAGCGGCATTCGCCAACGCCGGCATGACACGCTTCGGCTCCGGCTGGGCATGGCTCATCGTCAAGGCTGACGGCTCACTCGAAGTGACTTCCACTCCTAACCAAGACTGCCCTTGCATGACTGGTGTGGCCGAGGTTGAGGGCAAACCCGTCATCGGTCTCGACGTTTGGGAGCACGCTTACTACCTTAAGTATCAGAACCTTCGCCCGAACTACATCGAAGCATTCTGGAACGTCGTCGACTGGAACGCAGCCGAAGAAAACTACAAGAGCGCGAAGGCGTAAGCGTAAGCGATTATTCAAAACCCGGTCTCACGACCGAGGCTAGCTTTCAAAAGCCGTCCCGTCATCGGGGCGGCTTTTTTGCGTATGCATAGGTTGGAGTCCCGCATTTATGCGGTCGCGTATGCAATGCCAGACTAGCGCAGCCGCATAAATGCGGGACTCCAACCTTATCCGACGCTAGTTCAAATCCAACTCGCCGCGTTGGATCATGCGCAGCAACTCAAGCAGCCCTGCCGTATCATCGACGTTCACGTTCAGATTAAAATCAACCGGCACCACCGTCTCTCCTTGGAGCGACTCGCCGAAAAGTTCTAAGCGAAACGGGCGGGTCGTATTTCCTTCCGGGAAGACATCGATACTGAATTGCTTGAGCGCCAGATCCTGGAAGGCGAGTTCTGCCATACGGTATTGTTTATAGGCGGCGCTGTCCTCGGGCATGCCGCGCGTGAGTAAGCCATCCACATCGTAGCTAAGTCGAGCCCCCTGCTCGGGATCGATTTCGAGGCGCCCATCCGTCAAGACGGGCAGACCATCACGCAAAGCACCCACCAAATAGCCAGAGACCTGCCCCGAGACTTCACCCTCAAATTGAGGCACAGCCGACGCCAGTTGGGAGAGATCTAGCGCAACTAAATGCACTCTAAACTTAAAACCTTCTAAGGTCTGTGAATCGATTTGCATCGCCTCGACCCGTAGCTCGCCTCCCATAAATTTTGCCGCGACAGGCTCGATCGCAAAGAGTCCGCCTTCCTCCGTCGCTAGATTCACATTTAAGCCATTGAGCGGGAAACCTAACACATCCATACGCTCTACATTTAGCTCGAGCGCACCAGAGCTTAGACTTTCATTCTCGATACTTAGCTTCGCCCCAGCCACTGCATCGACTACAAGCACTCCTTTAGAAGCCACGCTCGCCTCTTGCACTCTGGCATCGATCACGATTTCTCCAGTGATCGGCTTCCACTCTGCAAACTCGCCATCAACTTCGACAGTTACCGCCATATTTAAGTCTAAATCATCCGGTAATTCGAGCACTTCGATCACTCGCAGCAGTTCCGGATCGACCGCGCCTGCCTCTAAATAAAAACGCCCGACCCCCGAGCCCATCAGCAGCTGATTCCAATCATCGTGCCCCAGCGAAAATGACAAGGTCTCGCCAATGCGAAGTTCGCCCGCGAGTCGTGCATCATCCACTCGTAGCGCCCAATCGCCACTCGACTCCATCCACGAGCCGACGCGCACCGAGTCGATGGCACCTTTGCCAAAGGCTCTCAAGTGCCCCGCCCCATCGCCGGCCAAGCCAGCAGATGCGCTCTGCAATATCAGCTCGCCACTCGGCAAATAGACTTCGGCCGCTCCCAGATTGGCGAGCACTGTAAAACTCAGCTTTCCCGGCTCCGTCGCCAGCCAGCGTGCATATCCGGAAAGGTCTAGAAACCCACGGTCAGCTCCCAGAGAATTGACATAAAGTTCGATCCCAGCCTCCGCCCAACGATCAGTGAGCGGCTCTAAATGATTCCTTTGAAAATCATCCCAGCTGCCTGCGGAGACTACGAAATCCAGTGCAAACCCTTCGCCACCGGCGAGCACCTTCACTCGTGCTTCTATCTCCGCGCTCTCACTTATGAAAGTCGCCGCTATGTGCGTCTCGCCAGACCCGCCTTGCACTAGGCTCGCCTCAAGCTTTTGGCGGAACAGTTGATCCGAGACTGCAATGCTTAAGTCATCCACCACGACATCGACCGCTTGGAGGGAGAGCGCATCCAAAGACTCCGCCAGTGCCGCCACCTGCGCCTCCGGCTTGACTGACTCCGTATCCACTTCCGGCGAAACATCCTCGCTAATCTGAATATTGACCACCTCCGCACGCACGCTGCCTGCGAATCCCCCACGAATCGACCAGAGCTGGCTCCAAGGGCAGGTCACACTGAGCCCTTCGACATAGAGATCCTTTTCTACGTAGCGCTCAACCCGCAGCTCAGCACCGGAAAAATTGATACGTATCGATTCGAGCTCCAGCTCACCACCTCGCGCTTCCAGTCGCGGCAACAAGAATGCTTCCAGTATGGACACACTCCAAAAATAGAGCACCGCGATGAGTGCGACCGATAACAGGCAAAAAATAAGCACGCCTCGCTTTAGCCAGACGAGGATCGAAGCGGAGTGCGTCATCGATTTTCAGGCTTAGCGAAATAACTATCAAAGATGCCCACATTAGACCGCACGCGCTCGATTGCTACGACTTGAACGATCTGCCCATCATTTTCGTAGCGTATCTGCTTAGCCAACCAGATGCCTCTTATTTTTTCAAAATCGCTAAAGTAGATTTCTTGCAGCGAGGTCTGCCCATCTTCCAATTCTATTCTTCGGCTCAGTTTAACTTCTTGGTGATGCTCCTGGCTGACCCAGAGTCGCTCGTAGGGAGAGTTTGCACTTTCAGAGACTACAATCTCATAGGCAGGCTCACCGTCGACATCGACCACGGCAACCACTTCAAGCCACTCCGGACGACCCCTAAGTTGGAAAAACGGACCATCCATTGCGCTATCTGCTGAAATCTGCGAAGTCTCGGAGGCACTTATCTCAACAATCTGGTCAGGTGCCCCGCGAACGGAAACCACTCGAAAAGCCTGCTCGCCATCAAAAATGGTCATCTGTTTCGCACCCGGTAATGTCACTTGAATTCGCATTTTATCAGGGCGTTTGCGAAAAAGCTTAAATTCATGGCTGCCTCCTTCCAAATCTTCGATCTGCCCACTGGCGATCAGACTACTCAGCTCTTGTATATTCGAAAGCCCCCCGTTGGCCTCCACATACGAGCGTTGTAAATCCAAGACCGACGGCAAATCGTCCGCAGCCATTAAGTTTTGCAGACACAGCACGAGATACAGCCCGATAAGGCGAAATATACGTGCGTGGCGACCGATAATCATATCGAGAGAATACGTAGTGAGTGACCCCGAGTTCAAGCGAATAGCCCCGAAGAGGCAAACTCCGGCTTGAACTTCCCCTAGAGCGCGGACACTTTGCCCACAGAATATGGACAAACTATCCGAAATCATGGCCGCCAAGCGGCATGCCCTGCGCAAGCAGATACGCCCCGTCCGCGATCAGGAACTAGAGCGCCTTGGCCGTATGCAGACACAAGGCGGCAGCTTCCTCAAAGCCCTTGCGCGCAAAGACCGCCTCTCTGTCATCGCAGAGATCAAGCGTAAGTCGCCCTCCGCAGGCGAAATCGCCGCCGCCGAACTCGACGCGGTCGATCAAGCCCGCGAATACATAAATGCCGAGGCCGACTGTCTTTCGATCCTGACCGATACCGACTACTTCGGCGGTCGCCTCCAAGACCTCTGGGATGTCGTCGAGTTCCTCGAATGCCATAAGCGCAAGACACCCTGCCTGCGTAAGGACTTCATGGTGCACCCTATCCAAGTAGCTGAGGCCGCTGAGGCCGGTGCACGCGCTATCCTCATCATCGTCCGTGCACTTGAAGACGATGAGATCAAAGCCCTCCGCGATGCCGCAGATATCGCTGGGCTGGACATCCTATACGAAATTCACGAAGAGCGGGAACTAGAGAAAGCCCTTCACTTCGACCCAAAAATCATCGGCGTGAACAACCGCGACCTAAAGCGCTTCCAGACTGACCTCGCTGTATCCGAATTCCTGATACCACAGATCCCCGACGGTATCATCAAAGTAAGTGAGAGCGGCATCTTCGACATCGAGGAAGCCGAACGCGCGAGCGCCTGCGGTGCCGATGCCATTCTCGTAGGCGAAGCCCTGATGCGAGCTGAAAACCCCGAAGGTCTGATCGAAGCCTTTCACAATGCATAGGGAACCTCTAACATTGAACTTCCAACCCCGCCTTGGCGGGGTTCAATATTCGAGCAAAGCGCCATGCCATTAAGCCCAACAGCTACCCGAGAGCTCCTCAATCAACTGGAGCACTTCCCTAATAAAAAGCTGGGGCAGAATTTCCTCGTGGACGGCAATATCGTACGCAAGTCGATCGAGCTGGCCGAGATCGACGCCGACAGCGCCGTGGTCGAGATCGGCCCAGGCCTCGGCACCTTGACCCGCGCCATCCTCGCCAGCGGCGCCTCTCTCTGGACGGTTGAGCGCGACTCCACGCTGACCGAACACTTGCGCACCCACCTACTCCCCGAGCAGCCACGCCTCCAACTGATCGAAGGCGACTGCCTCGATTACCCCATCGCAGGGCTGCCCGAAGCCCGCGCCGCAGCAGGCTACAAGATCGTAGCCAACCTCCCCTACGCTGTCTCCACCCCATGGATGGATGCAGTCATCGCGGGCGAGCTCCCCGAGCGCATGGTGCTCATGCTGCAAAAAGAAGCGGGCGACCGCTACGCCGCTCCACACGGCAGTAAAACCTTCGGCGCAATTTCCATTTTCTTGCAATCAGCCTTTACCGTGCAGAGCAAGCACCTCGTCTCCGCGCACTGCTTCCACCCCGCGCCCAAGGTAGACTCCGTCCTCCTGCGCCTCGACCGGAAACCAGACGCCATCCGCTTCAGCCCAACTGCCCGCGAGTGCATCCGCCGCATCTTCACCCAACGCCGCAAGCAGCTCGGTGCCCTCTGCAAACGCGATCCGCAGCCCGAAGCCCTCGTCTGGTTTGAACAAGTCCTCGACCAAGGCGTCACTCCGACCATCCGCCCCGAAGAGCTCCCGATTGAGCATTGGCAACTTCTCACAACACACCTACCGTAGGGGCAGTGCACTTGCCCTGCCCTGCGTAGCTCGAAGAGCCAAGCACGGGCGACGCCCCGACGCCTCCAGACCTAACACCACTCAAAAATGAATCCAATCCGCTGGAAACTCCATTGGCAAATTCTGCTCTCGCTCACCCTCGCCGCTCTTTTCGGTGCGCTCATCATGCCCCATGCGGGTGAAGGCTTTAGCGCCGGCTTTCTCAACTTCTGCCAGTTTATCGGTAAGCTCTTCATGAACGCCCTCAAGATGGTCATCGTGCCATTGATCGTTGCCTCGATTATCAGCGGCGTCATGCACCTCGGCGCAGAGAAAGGTGTCGGCCGAATGGGCTTCAAGACCTTCCTCTACTACACCTTCAGTGGTGCCGCCGCAGTCATCGTCGGACTCATCGTGGTCAACCTCATTCAGCCGGGCAAAGTCGACGCTGAAACCGCCGCAGGTATGCTCGGTGCCGGAGCGGAAACTTCTATCAGCCAAGGACTGATGAGCAAAGTGGAAGGCCGCAGCTCCAGCGACCTCTTTGAAATCTTCCTCCGCATGTTTCCTTCAAACATCGTCGACGCCGCCACCAATAACGGCCAACTGCTCGGCGTCATTACCTTCTCCATTCTCTTCGGTGCCTTCATCGGCAAGCTCAAGCCCGAGCAACGACAGACTCAGCAGAAGTTCTGGGAGAGCGCACAAGAGGTCATGCTCAAGCTGACCGACTTCATCATTCGCTTCGCCCCCATCGGCGTCTTCGGACTCGTCGTGCCGGTGATTTTTGAAACCAACCTAGGCGATCTCTTTGGCACGCTTGCTTGGTTCTTCATCACTGTGCTACTCGCGCTGGCTATCCATTTTACGATCAACCTCGCGCTCGTGCTCAAGTTCGTGGCCAAGGTCAATCCAATCACCCACTACAAAGAGATGGCTCCGGTGCTGCTGACCGCTTTCTCGACTGCGAGTTCTTCCGCCACATTGCCGCTGACCATTGAAACCGTCGAAGAACGTGCCGGTGTTTCCAAGAAGACCTCCTCTTTCACCCTGCCGCTCGGTGCGACAGTGAATATGGACGGCACCGCACTTTACGAATGCGTGGTGGTACTCTTCATCGCGCAGCTCTACGCCTCGACCGGACAGGTTGCGCTCGGCATCGGCGATCAACTGCTCGTCGTCTTCCTAGCACTCACCACCAGCATCGGCGTCGCAGGCATCCCTGCTGCCAGCCTCGTGGCCATCGCCGTGATTCTCCCCGCCGTCGGCCTCCCCGTCGAAGCGATCGGCGTCGTCTGGCTGACCGACCGCATCCTCGATATGTGCCGCACCAGCGTAAACGTCTTCTCCGACACCGTCGGTGCCGTCACCATCGCCGCGACTGAAGGAGAGAAGCCTTACGGGAACGTCGAAGATCAAACGTCGAACACCGAACGCTGAATTTCTTTATTCGAAGTTGGACGTTCAGCGTTCGATGTTCAAAGTTCGAATAATGAGCCAAACTGACCAACGCCTCGCCGATCTCGGCATCGAACTCCCTTCCGCACCGGCCCCTGCGGGCAACTACGCCGCCGCCATGCAAGTCGGCAAACTACTTTACCTCTCCGGCGCTATTTGCCTCGTCAATGGCGAGATGACGCACACCGGCAAGATCGGTGAGACCCGCGACATCGCCTACGGACATGCAGCCGCCCGCGTCTGCGCACTCAATCTCCTCGCCGTGGCCAAGGGTCAGATCGGCGACCTTGATCAAGTGAACCGCATCGTCCAGCTTAACGGCTTCGTCAACGGCGTGCCTGGCTTTGCCGACAGCCCTGCTGTGATCAACGGTGCCTCCGACATTCTCGTCGAAATCCTCGGCGAACGCGGCCGCCATACTCGCGCCGCAGTCGCCGTGACCGGACTGCCTAAAGACACCACCGTCGAGATCCAAGCGATCTTCGAGGTCGCGTAGAACCAGGTTGGAGTCCCGCCTTTAGGCGGCTGCGTATTCAAAGCCATTCAAACGCGGCCGCCTAAAGGCGGGACTCCAACCCATCACTACGCCAAGAACGTGGCGTGCCCGCTCGCCGGACACATCATTCAGAGTCAGCCCACTACGCCGAAAACGGGAACGTGACCGGTCCGTCGTAGCCGTCCTGCGCATCTTCCACCACCACGTTGGAGCGGATACCGCCGCGCCCACGCCAGATGGTCTCGAGCCGTGCCCAGCGTGGCTTCGTCACCGCAAACAGATCTTCAAAGATTTGGTTGGTGACCGCTTCGAAGAAAATCCCCTTGTTCCGGTAACTGTGTAAGTAAACCTTCATCGCCTTAAGCTCGATGCAGATTTCGTCCGGCACGTAGCTAAAGACGATTGTCGCGTAGTCAGGATGCCCCGTCATCGGGCAAGTGGAGGTAAACTCCTCTTGAATATGCTGGATGGTGTAGTTGCGCCCTGGGTTGGGATTGGGAAATGTTTCGATGTCCATGCGGGCACTTTGCGTGTGAGTTGAGAAAATTCAACCTTAGATCAAAGCTTGCAGCGCCGCTCCAATAATACGATCAAAGTTTCATGGATCCTAAAGGTAGCGGCGACCGTCCCGGTCGCCATCACGTGTTGTAAGCCTATCCTAATGGCTAACGCTGACGTTTGGCGTTCGGGACGAACGCCGCTACCTTAAAACGAAATTTTCACCCACCACAATACACACATGAGCCAACAAGAAAATGCCTCTGGCCAACTCACCCTTGTCGCAGCCCCGATCGGCAACCTCGGCGACATGACGGCGCGCGCGATCGAAACGCTTAAGAGCGTCGATGCCATCGCTTGCGAGGATACACGCGTCACTGGAAAACTATTGAGCAAGCTCGAGATCAAAAAAACGGCCGCGCTCATTTCCTACCGCGAAGAAAACGAGAAACACATGGCAGACGAGCTGGCCGACCGGATCGAAGCGGGCGAGCAAATCGCCCTGATCTCTGATGCCGGCATGCCCGCGATCAGCGACCCTGGCTTTCGCCTCGTGCGCGAGTGCCGCAAGCGCGGCCTCTCTGTCACCGCTGCCCCCGGCCTGACCGCTGCCACCACCGCGCTAGCTCTTTCAGGCCTACCGAGCGACGGTTTCCTCTACGTGGGCTTCCTTCCGCCGAAAAGCACCGCCCGTAAACGCTTCTTCGAGAGCAAACGAGAGTTTGAATATACGATTATCGTTTACGAATCTTGCCACCGTATCGGCAAGTTCCTGAACGAGCTCGTCGAAACGCTCGGCGAGGATCGCTGCATCAGTGTCGGCCGCGAGTTGACCAAGCTACACGAAACCGTCCACACCGGCGCTGCCCTGCAGGTGCGCGACCGCGTCGCCAAAGGCAGCCTAAAAGGCGAATTCGTGGTCTGTATCGCGAAGGTTGGCTTTGTTTTGTAGCGCCTTAACTCAACTTCGGCAGCTTCGTCTCCAAATCGATCGAGATACTGCCTTCGCCTTTGAGCAAGCGGAGCAAGGCGGTTCCGCAGAACTCGCCTCGCCAGCCGCGGAGCATGCGGTGACGCGCCTCATCGATATTGTCGACTTCTAGAACAAAGGCCGTCACTTCGGCACGGTTACCGATCAACGCGGGGTCGATTTTCCCTGCTAGGCAAATGCCCTTGATTGATGCGAGTGAGAGATCGACACGTGCTTCGTAGCCGTCGTCGGGAGAGGGGCCGTTGTGCTTATTATTGGGCAAATCGGGCAAATCATCGTTACGCCCGCGCTCGATCGCCTCCCAAATGTATTGGCGGTTCCGCTCGGCCGAGCGCTCGCTCAAGCCTTTCATCTGACGGATGTCCTCCGCTTTCTCGGGTGGACGCTTGGTCAGAGATACCAGCGCATCGTCCGAAAGAACAAAGCCACGCGGCAAATTACGACTGCGCGCCTTGAGCTCGCGCCATGCGCCGAGTGCACGTAGGATGTTGCGCTGCTGATTGGTCAGTGAGCCACTGCCTCGCACCCGGGGCATCTCATGGTCGGGGTCTTTTTCCCCGTAATTACTTTCATCCTCGTAGATCTTCATCTCGTCCTCGATCCATCCCTTGCGACCAAGCTCCTCAGCTTTAGCCATAATATTGAGCATCAGGTCGACCGAGTGGCGGACATCATCTTCGGCATATTTGATCTGCGCATCGGTCAGCGGACGGGCGACCCAGTCGGAGCGCGTCTCCGTCTTGGCCAAGCGCACCCGGAGCAATGTCTTGAGCAGCTCGCTCAGGGAGATCGTCCCCGAAAGACCGACGAAGCCGGAACTGCGCTGGGTATCGAAGATGTTTTTAGGCAAGCCGCCACAGGCGCGGTGGAGAATATTAAGGTCTTGCTGCGCGTCGTGCAGGATTTTGACCGTATCGGGGTCGGACATCAGCTCAGCGAGCGGCGACCAGTCCTCGATCGCAGGCGCGTCGATGAGCTCGCAATGGCCATCCGGGTAGCCGATCTGAATCAAGCCTAGGGTGGCGTAATAGGTGCGATCCCAAATAAACTCGGTATCAACGCCAACAGCGCCGGCTTCGCGCGCACGGCGCACAGCATCGGCAAGGGCTTCGGTTGTGGTAATCATAACGAGGAAGCGTCGCTGATTCTGAGGACGATGGAAAGGAGATTCTTTAATGATAGAACCGTAGAAGCTTCACTCGTGACAATGCCATTGCGCATTTAATAGGGCGCGACCCATCAAGCCCGCATTCTAAGAATGCTTACGCGAGAAAAGTAGCATGACGGCCATTAACCCATCTTCAGAGATTAATATGCCATGGCATTGTCACGAGTGAAGCCCCTACTCACGCAGCGTCCCTGCAGCCTGCTCGCCGAGAAACGACTGGTAGGCCATGGCCACACCTTGCTCGATCTCGATCTGGGGTGCCCAACCAGTTTCCTTTATCTTCGAAATATCAGTTAATTTGCGCGGCGTGCCGTCGGGCTTGCTCGTGTCGAAGGTCAACTCACCCTCATAGCCGACCGTCTGCATGACCAACCGAGCGAGATCACCGATCGAGATATCTGTGCCACAGCCGAGGTTCACCCAGTCGGGCGGACTCTCGAGTTGGAGCAGGTGGAGAATGCCCGCAGCCGCATCGTCGGCGTGGAGGAACTCGCGTAGCGGTGTGCCTGTGCCCCAGATCGCGACTTCAGGCGCGGCGCTCTGCTTCGCTTCGTGGAAGCGGCGGATCAACGCAGGCAGCACGTGCGAGTTTTGTGGGTGATAGTTATCCCCCTGCCCGTAGAGATTGGTCGGCATGGCGGAGTGGTAGCAGACGCCATATTGGCGGCGGTAGAACTCGCACATTTTAAGACCCGCGATCTTCGCGATGGCGTAAGCTTCATTCGTCGGTTCGAGTGGCGAAGTGAGTAGAGAGGCTTCTTCAATCGGTTGCGCCGCTAGCTTCGGATAGATGCAAGTGCTCCCCAGAAAAAGCAGCCGCTTCACCCCCGCCTGGTAGGCGGCGTGGATCGTGTTTTGCGCGATGGCCAAGTTCTCATACATGAACTCGGCTGGATAGGTATTGTTCGCATGGATGCCGCCGACACGGGCGGCGGCGATTACGGCCACATCCGGGCGCTCGGCCGCGAAGAAGGCGTTGACCGCAGCCTGATCCATCAAGTCGAGCTCACTGCGCGTGCGTGTCACGATGGAGCCGTAGCCCTGCGCTTCAAGCGCCCGGACAACTGCGCCGCCGACCATACCGCGATGCCCGGCGATGTAGATTTTGGAATCTTTTTTCATATATCAAATCAAGGTAGCCGAAATCGTGAGATTTTGGACGGCCGCAATTGCAGGCGTCGTCTACCAAATCTTTACAGATTCGGCTACATCTTCAGTCAATCAACCATTGGTCGCTTGCTTATAGGCGAGCTCTTGTTTGGCGAGGACGAGGTCGGAATCGACCATAATCTTCACGAGGTCTTTAAACTTCACCTTCGGCTCCCAGCCGAGGTGCTTCTTCGCCTTGGCGGGATCGCCGATCAAGAGATCCACCTCGGTCGGACGCTCATAGCGCTTGTCGTAATCGACGTATTTTTCCCAATCGAGATCGAGCAGGTTGAAGGTTTCGATGACAAAGTCTTTGACCGAGTTCGTCTCGTTCGTCGCCATCACATAGTCGTCGCCCTCGTCTTGCTGGAGCATCAGCCACATAGCCTCGACATATTCTTTAGCATAGCCCCAGTCGCGCTGCGCGTCGAGGTTCCCGAGGAAGAGCTTATCTTGAAGGCCGAGTTTGATCCGAGTCGCCGCACGGGTAATCTTGCGCGTCACGAAGGTTTCGCCACGGCGAGGCGATTCATGGTTAAACAAAATACCGTTGGTCGCATGCATACCATAAGACTCGCGGTAATTCACGGTCAGCCAATAGGCATAGACCTTGGCACAACCATAGGGCGAGCGCGGGTAGAAAGGCGTCTTTTCAGTCTGAGGCACATCCTGCACCAAACCAAACATTTCGGATGAGGAGGCTTGGTAGAATCGGCACTTTCCATCTTGGCCCACCTCGCGGATCGCTTCCAGCAGTCGAAGGGTCCCGAGTCCGGTAATGTCGCCCGTGTATTCTGGCACATCAAAGGAGACCCGCACGTGGCTCTGCGCCCCAAGGTGATAGATCTCGTCCGGCTGAAGTTGATAGAGCAGCTTCATCAGCATCACGCCGTCGGCCAAATCCCCATAGTGAAGAAACATCTTGGTCCCGTTGATGTGCGGATCAGTGTAAAGGTGGTCGATCCGCTGCGTGTTAAACGTCGAACAACGCCGGATGATGCCGTGCACCTCGTAGCCTTTTTCGAGAAGTAGTTCCGCAAGATAGGATCCATCTTGCCCGGTGATACCTGTAATCAGTGCTTTTTTCATAATTGACGTAGAGTATAGCCTCTTGAGATAGGGTTGTCTTTTCGTATTTACGTATTATTTTTTATATATATGCGCATAAAATAATGAAAACACGCGAACAAACCGTTGCGATTGCCTTTGACCTGAATTTTCGCCATGCGGCCGAGATTTTCAGTGGTGCCTCCGACTATCTGGCCAAGGCGCATCTCGACTGGCAATTGATGCCGCTCAATTTCGGCTTTGAGACTCGCCTGATGGAACTCGCGCGCTCGGGTCAATTGACTGGTGCGCTCGGCACCTTCGTTAGCGACGGTTGGGTGGAAGGGCTCCTCGAAACCGGCGTGCCTGCGATCAACATGTTTAATTTCTCTAAGATCAAAGTCGTGCCCACCGTCAGCCCCGACGACTTTGCCACGGGCGAAGCCGCCGCACGCCACTTGCGCACACAAGGCGCGCAACGTTTCGCCTTCTTCGGAGCCGATGGCGTCTATTATACCCGCCTGCGTGAGGCCGGATTTAGAGCAGGCCTAGCGGGGAGCCGCCAACAACGCAGCGGAGACGTCGCTAAAAAGCGTAGCGGAATTCGTAAGAATTTGGACGTTCAAGACGTCTCGGCCAATTCGTCCAAAGTCTCACGACTTCGGCTACGGGGAAACCTGATTGATCAAACTGCTAGCGCGGCGACGACGAGCATTGAGATTTTTCGCCCAGGCCCGAGTCTATCCGAGCAGCTCGACACCTTAAAGAATGTGCCGGAGCTCATCGGTATTTTCTGCTCCAACGATTTATGCGCACGCGAACTCATCACGCTCGCTCGGCAGAAAGGGATGCGCTGCGGCAAGGACATCCTCGTCGTCGGTGTGGACAACGATCCCTCGGAGTCGATCTTCGCGGGAGTCGGCATCAGCAGCTTCAAGCAACCAATCCGCGAGACCGGTTATCTCGCCGCCAAAGCGCTGCACGAAACAATCACCCATGGGCGCATCTCGATCGACCTACAATTACAAACACCGACTCAACTGATTCCCCGAGAGTCGTCGCTCGCCTCCAATCGCGCCCGCATCGGCCAGCAAGCCGCCAACTATCTGCAGGAAAACCTCAGCGACCCCGATCTCGACGCTGCCGCACTCGCAAGACGTGTCGGGGTCTCCCGTCGCTCGCTCGAATTGGCCATCAATGAACAATTCAAAACAAGCCCCTATCAAATGCTAGCCAAAGCACGGCTCCAGCTCGCGCAGCAATTGCTCCGCACCACCCGCCACCCGATCATGGAAGTCGGCACCCGTTGCGGTTACCCCGAAGCGCATCATTTCTCCGCCTGGTTTAAGAAACAATCCGGAGTCGCGCCAAAGGTTTATCGGGAGGGCGACTCTGGGAACGCTGAGCTCCAGCTCGGCACCGTCGGAATGAGCCACCGAAAGTGAAGACAGTCAGGCAACGAACTTGATGCCGAGCTGGAGCTCAGCGTTCCCAATTCTAAAAAACCACCGTCTCATCCGGCCGCCGAATCTGCGTGCGGAACCATGTGCCCTGCTTCTTCACGAGATGAACCGTATTCTGCACAATCGCGGGCAGCAGCTCCGCCCGCTTCAACTCACCATCGAGAAAGGCAATCGTCTCGCGGTAGCCGATGGCCGAAGCCGCGCTCGGGTTATCCTTGATTCCCTCTGCCAATAAACCTTCGACCTCTTCGATTAGACCGCCTTGCAACATCAGCTCTGCCCGACGCGCCACCCGTTGTTTTAAGTTCTCTTTATCGCGCTCCAGTAAAATGTAATGCTTCGCACAATCTCCATAGGGTTCCGGACGAGCAGCAAACGCAGCCTGCAAGCTCGGCAAGTCTTTACCCGATGCGATGCAGCGCTCCAGCGCACGCAAAACCCGCCGCGGATTTTGTATATCCAGATTCCCGTAACCAATCGGGCTGCGCGCTCGCAATTCTCCAATTAGCCCCTCTAAGCCCTCGGCCTTGTAAAGAGCTGCTACCTGCTCGCGCACTGCCTCGCTCACCTTCACAATGTCGATCACTGGCGCAAAAAAGCTTTTCAAATAAAACCCGCTACCCCCCGTCACCACGACCGATTTGCCACGCGCAAAAATATCGGCCACCGCCACAGCGGCATCGCGCACGTAAGCCACGATATCGTAAGATTCATTGACCGGATTCACATCGATCAAATGATGGGCAACCCGCGCCAGCTCTTCGCGCGAAGGCTTAGCCGTGCCAATATCCATCCCCCGATAGACGAGCGAGGCATCGCACGAGACGATCTCCGCATCGTGCGCCTCTGCGTAGCTGAGCGCATATTCAGTTTTGCCCACCGCAGTGGCGCCTGTAATAATGTGTAGTGATTGTTCCATTTGTGTGACGTGTGGTTCTCGACTTGTCTATCAAGCGAGGCTGACCGACACTTGGCAACCACGTAGCGTAGGCATCCTGTTCTGCTCACTTCAGCCAACACAGGCAAGATGCCTATGCTACTTTAAAAAATGAAACTCTGCATCGTCACCGAGACCTACCCCCCCGAAGTCAACGGCGTGGCTATGACCTTGCACCGCATCAGTGGCGAGCTCCGCAAGCAAGGACACAGCGTGACTATCGTCCGCCCCCGCCAAAGCTCCGAGGCGCAAAACGCCCACTATGCCGACGAAGCCATTGTGCCCGGCCTCCCACTCCCTGGCTACGATGGCCTGCGCTTCGGGCTGCCCTGCCGCCGCAAACTTCGCAAGCTCTGGGCAAATGAGACCCCCGACATCATCTACGCCGCCACAGAGGGGCCGCTCGGGCAATCCTCGATCAAGGCCGCCGCCGATCTCGGCATCCCCATCGTCTCCGGCTTCCACACCAACTTTCACGAATACATGAAGCACTACAAACTGCCCATCCTCGAAAAGATGGTGCGGGGCTTCCTCCGAAAGACACACAACAAAACCCGCCGCACTTTCGCTCCCTCGCAAGACGTCATCCAGCGCCTCGAAGCCATGGGGATCGAGGGCACTCGCCTGCTCGGACGCGGCGTCGACACCGCTCTCTTTAATCCCGCAAAGCGCGACGCCGCCCTCCGCCAGCGCTGGGGCGTGGAGGACGAAGGCATCGTCGCTCTCTTCGTCAGCCGACTCGCGGCCGAGAAAAACATCCCCCTCTCGGCCAAGGCTTTTGAGCAGATCAAGCAACGCCATCCAGGCGCCGCCTGCGTCTTCGTAGGCGACGGCCCCGAACGCGCCAAGCTAGAAAAAGCGCACCCCGACTACATCTTCGCCGGCATGCAAAAGGGCGAAGACCTCGCCCGCCACTACGCCTCCGCCGATTGCTTCGTCTTCCCCAGTATAACAGAGACCTTCGGCAACGTCGTGACTGAAGCGATGGCCTCCGGCCTCGTCACCCTCGCCTACGACTACGCCGCCCCCGGCCGCTACATTGAGGACGGCGTCAACGGATTCCTCGCCCCCTTCGACGATAGCCCCGCCTTTCTCCAAGCAGTCGACCGCGCCCTAGAGCATAAGGCCAACTGGCCAGCAATACGAGCAGCCGCACGCGCCATCGCCGAAGGCCTCGGCTGGGCAGGTATCGTTAAGCAATTCGCCGAAGACCTTGAAGAAGCACGACGCGAAACTTAACGGCGCTCCTCTCATTCGAGAAAACATTAACCGCCCGCTTCGCTAGAGAACGCGGAGGCCGCAGAGCCTGACTAAATAGACGCTTCCTCTATTAACCTAGATTGTTTCACCATCTCCGCTTTGCTCCGTCGGCAGTCGGCTTAGGCTCGGCTATTTAAACCGTTAATTTGCGTGACGGAGGTCTACCGAAGATACTCCTGAGCCCCGCGGGAGTGCTTCTGAGTCCCGCCGAAGGGGAATGAAATGAATCGGGGGCGAAGCAATGCAGTTAGTCGCCAATTAGGCGAATTAGAATTAGCATGAAAGAAGGAATCCCTGTCCCTGAAAACACATGAGTCTCAGTAGTTTATGTTTTTTTTAATTAACGGGAATTAACGTAATTAACGGTTCAACGCATCTTTTAGGATTAACTCTCTGCGTCCTCCGCGAACTCTGCGGTTAAATTCCACGTAAGATCAGCTTCTTAGTTCGCCTTCGCTCCCTGCGCCAGCTTTACGATCCCGATCACACCGAAAATCACACCAACCATCGCCATGATGATCGAAAGCCCGATGCCCCCAAAGATCAGCGCGAACATTTTTAAAAGCTTCGACTGCGCAAAAGAAAACACCCGCGGCTCCACATCGCCCGAAATATCCACCGTCAACAAGCCGGGCTCGGCGACTTCCACATAGCCGATACTCTGACTCGCATCACTACCGCTGCTCATGGAGATCGAAGCATCACTGACAAACTCAAGCGCTTGCCCCGCCGCATCCTCTATCGATATCGTCAAGCCATCCGGCAAATCAACCGATCGATTATGCGTCGTGCCGTCAAAAATCGTCTGATGATCATTCCACAGATAATAACGCCCCAGTTCCTCCGCCGCAAACTCCGCACTCCCCGGGATGAGAAACTGCGCCTCACTCGAATCGGACAAGACCAAAGGCAAAATAATCGCGACGGGCACGACAAAGGCACCCACCACAAAAAGTGCGATGCCGACGATGAGAGGTTTGAGTCCTTTTTTCATATTTGTTAGCTCTGATCTATGCCATGGGGCGCTTTGCGATAGAAGCTGCCATTCTCAGAACCTTCTTATCGTAAGTATAGAGCGACACCCCCAACTCTTCGGCCAGAGAGATATATTGAGAGTCATACCCGCTGCATCCAGTGCGGCCTGCGACCGACAGTATTTTCTCAATACTGACATCGTATTCGTTCTCAGACATAATCGCTTCCGCGTCACTAAAAGCAAGCAGTGCCTCTTCTCGTGAGATACAGCCCTGCCTCTCATAGGTGGCTAAAACATTGGCCACTTCGTCTCTCCAAAGCCGGGGGGCTGCCCACTCCGAATCCTCAACAAACAGCTTTCCGCAATCCTCAGAGTGATCGCCCTTTAGAATCAGATAACTGATCACGTTGGCATCGACGACGATCACTAACGACCCTCCTTAATTATTTGCTGAAGTTCACCTTCTTTCACTATGTGCGGCATGGCATTGCGCCGAGACTCGATTCGATGCAAAAAATCGATAGGAGATTTCCTCCTTGGCATGACCGCCTGAGCCAAAATATCGATCACCTCCTTATTCAAGCTGCGCCCATGACTATCCGCTCTCAGTCGCAAGTTGCGGTGAACCTTCTCTGGAATATCTTTTAGCGTAATGTTCATGGTTCCAAAATGGCACCATTTTGAAAGACGGCAACTGAATTCCCACGCTTGTCCGTAATCTGGATGGGAACGCAAAAGGCATCCGCGGGGTGTAACTACAGGAGCGGGGAGCGTATTCTCAAGTGTAGCGGATCCATGCTTCGCTCTTCGAGCTACGCAGGACGCAGCCGGCGAAGCCGTTTCGAACGAATGGCATGGGTGGAACCGCAACTCGCCTGTCCTCGGAGCTCGCAGAGCGTAGGGGGAAAGCGGTCTTTAAAAATATCGTGTCGCCATCGATTACGTAAGCTACGAAGTAGATGTAATGTTCAATCAGGATGAGGAAAACCTCTTGGTGGGGATTTCTTCTTCTCATAAATCCGCGTTCATCCGCGGTTACAAAATTCACTTTTCTGAGCAGAGCAAATTCGAAAGCGGTTCCCGCGTCTGCTACAAGAAAATGGCTGGTGCCAAATCCCCGATTCGGAGGATCGAGGCTACGGGTTTAGAGAAAACAAAGGTAATGCCGCTGAAAACGAGTCAGTGAAATCACAACTCCCGGAACTGCCCCTTGTAGCGGCGGGTGATTTTTTTCATCAATTCGGAGGCTACGGGTTCGACCTGGAAGCCGATGATGTGGAGGCGTATTAACAAGAAGCCACGCTCCCCCCGAACAGAGTTCGGAGGCTACAGCTTTTACCTCGTAGCTATAATGACGCTCTGCGAAGCTCGTTACTAACTTGCGATTCGATGCCCGAGAGGGGATTAAGTTTAAGCTTACGAATTATCTGATGAGCAAATACCCCAAAGTCTGGCAGTGGCCGAACGTGCTGGCGATCGATGCGGCGTTGATCGCTGCCTTTTGGCAGTCGGCTCTGGCGGGTGCGCTGGGAGCTGAGCTAGGCTGGGCGGCTTACGTGGTTTTGGGGCTTTCTGTTTGGCTGACTTACTCGGCGGATCGCTTGTTTGACGTAAAATCGCGCGACGTGCGGGCTCTGCTCTCTCTGCGGCACCGATTCTCAAAACAACATGCGGCACGGCTTTGGCCAGCCTGGTTCGGGGTGCTCTTCGTAAATCTGCTGTCGGCGACGCAACTGACCGCGACGCAGCTCAAGCACGGTGCCCTACTCTTGGCGCTCTGCCTGCTCTACACCCTGCTAAACCAGAAGCTCTCGCGGCGCTTCTTCCCAAAAGAAATTTGCGTGGCTCTGATCTATGCGGGCGGCGTCGGCGTCTTACTGCCGGGCAACTTACCAATTGGTTTCTTTGGGGCATTTGCTTTGGTCTGCCTCTTGAACTGCTTGGCCATCGGGGCGAAGGAAAAGGGGATCGACTCAAAGATGCAGGTGCACTCCGTCGCGCCGCTGATAGCGGAGAGGTTCTTGGCACCGCTGGCCTTAATTGGCGCGGGGCTGACGCTCTGGAGCCAGATCGAGCTCAGCTATGGGCTGGCGCTTAGCTTCGGCTTGCTCAGCTTGCTTCATTGCCTACGTGGGCGGATCGGAGTCGAGGCCTTTCGGGTGATGGCCGATGCGACTCTGCTGCTGGGCGCAGCGGGGTGTTTGGTATTTTGGTAAGCCGCAACTCGCCTGTCCTCGGAGCTCGTAGGGCGTAGGCCGAAAGCGGTTCCCGCTTCCGCTACGAGATTAGATCAATTTGCCTTTAGCAGCTTCTCTAATTCTTTCATCACGGCGGTCGGGCCGATGTATTCGCCGGCGTCATCGTAACTATCGAACAACTTCTTTCCCTCGGCATCGGTCACGATTAAATTCGGGATACCACTCCCGTTCCGCTTAACGATGTCCTTATTCTCCCCATACTTAAAAGCCGGCCATGCCATATCGTAATCATCCATGTACTCAGCCATCAAATCCTCACTCTTGTCGCTGCTAACAAAGACGAGCTCGAAGGCAGCGCCTTTGCGCTTCTGCTTCTTGTAAAAGTCGACTAGGTCGGGCGTAAACTTACGGCAAGGCGGGCACCACATGGCGGAACGATAAAAGGCAAAATATTTTGGCTGATCCGTTGGCTCTGGCTCGAAATTAACCACGCGCTTGCCCTTCGAGCTGACGAGTTCCTTATAAACTCGTTCGGCGAAATCACTGCGCTCGACTGGAACCCCGGAAGCGGATGAAGCACTGCTACCCATACCAGTCTGCGCCACTTGCCAGTCTCTAGCAAACTTCTGATCGGAGGGCTTGAGATCGGAGAGCGGGAAATCGACCTTCTTGCCCTCGCGGTTTTCCAACTTCACTGATGTGCCTTGGACGGCAGTCAGCTTGGCCTCAAAATAACCACCACCGATCATGTTCCACGTGCGGAAATCGCCTTCGGCAGATACGGATAGAGTGATGAGTAACAAAAGAAGGTAGCGGGGAAATTTCATCGTAATATTTAACTTGTGTGGAGGAAAATGGAATTCAAGAGCAAGCGACCTGGGCAGCTAATCGTCGCTAGGCGCGTTCGTTAGGTAGCCCTCATGGCGGGTGAGTTGCTCGTCGAGTGAGCTAGCGACCACCACCGAAGTGGCGAAGAACATAATGATGGCGTTACTCAAAGCGTCGCTGGTGACGGAAGCTTGAATGCGCCTTGAAAAGTCCTGATTCAAACCTTCGAGTACCCCGTAGAGTTCTTTCAGGTGCTCTAGCTCCCAGTCGGGATCTTCGCCTTTGAGCTGCTTGAAGTATTGTTTGATCAAATACGAGCCGACGGTTCGGTGTAGAGTCTCGCGCGTCGTGCAAAAAGGGATGTGAAAGCTGGCCATCGCGCCGAGTTCTTTCAGTACGGGGCAACCGCTGGTGGCCATCATCAGACCCATGAGGGAGTTGATCCCGACCTGCAGATCGCAGTCTTCGAAGTAACTGCGCTCGGCCGTGGTGACGGTGACTTTAACGCGCTCGATAGATTGGCTGTCAGCAAAGGCCTCGATCACTTCGTTGATTCGCGTGGCGGCGGGACAGTAGGCGCAGTCGCTCTCTTTAAGCGGGCAGCAATCACACTGCTTGTGGCTGAGACGCGCCCACTCTGGGTGCGCTTCGTCGTCCGTCTGGCCGGGGCGTGTCGCCACGTTGAACTCGATCTCGCGATCTTTGAGCTCAAATTTATAGACGACGTGTTCGGAATCCATGGTGCCTAGTGTGCAGCTATTTGAGCCGAGGTCGAACTCGAATTACACTACAAGAGTGCATTTACAAAAACTTTGGCCAACGCTTCAAAGTCAATCTCTGTGCCGTCTCGAAAGCGGAGGCAGCCTTTGCCACAATCGACATCGGGATGCGCTTCCAGATAGGGCGCAAGCTTTTCCGCTGAGCAGGTGTAGACACTAATATGATGCTTCTGGTTGGCAAACGCAGTCCAGCCCTTGGGCGTGCGGAAGGTCGGCATCTTATACTCGAGACTAGCCTCGGCATCGGGCGCGACTTGACGCACGGCGGCCTCGATCTGCCGCAAACGTGCGAGGCGCTCTGGAGGGACGACGGCGTAGTAAGAATCGAGTGGCATGGCCTGACCTTTATCCTGAATAACGTAGTTCACCACTACTAAAATTACGAAATTGAGCGAAAAGAGACGCTCACAATGGCTATCGCCAGCGTGCTACTAAAAAGCGACAGGATTGTCGCTTCTACGATTATCGCCCGCGGCGAATTTCGGAGCCCTTGAATTGGACGCGGACCCGGAAGATGCGCTTGATCCGGGTCTTGATCTTAAAGGTCTTTGGGTCGATCGAATCGGGGATCTCTTCACGGTGGATGTCAACGATCGCATGATAGCCACGCTCGGAGAAGATATCGATCAACATGGCGAGGGCGTCGGGGTCGTGAAGCACCACATCCTCGGTATTGACGACGGCCATCCCTGAGATGGCGTGACGCTCGATGATAGGCATAAATTCGCGCTTAATCAGCGCGACGACTTGTTCAAAAATCGCCCCCTGCCTCTCCACATAGGCATCGAGCCGGTCGACTAGATCTTGCCGCGCATGCTGGGACAAGGAAATGGCGACGGGGATACTGGAGATGCGGTCGTAGGTGGCCTCATCGAGCTCGAGCGAGCCTTGGTAGCGAAGCTCATCGTCGATACGCTGGCGGACGACTTCGAGACTGCCGTGCGCATTAATAAAGTGGTAGAAGAAAATTTCGCGGAGGTCTTTGAGGGCGCCGTAGGTTTTTTCCTTGAAGGTGCGGTAGCGGTTGAGTGCGGCCTCGGGGTCGAGGTCGGTCGGGCGCAGTTCACCAACCTCGCCGACGCCAGATTCGAGCACCTCTTCGTTGTGCGCCTGCGCTTCGAGCCCACGGTTGATTTGACGCTTCACACTTTCCTTTTCGTCGATGAAGAGCACGACGATATGGAAGTGGGGCTTTTTAAAATGCTCGGAATAAAGGGTCTCCTTAAACTTATTGCGCAGGTCGATCAGTTTTTGGTAGAGCAGTTTGACACACTCAACCTGCACCTTGGTGCGAGGGAAACCATCGACGACAGCGCCGGTCTTGTAGATCGGGTCGAGCAGCTTGTGCAACATGATCTCAATCACTTCGCGGTCGCCGACGAGCATTCCGGCGTCTTTCATCTTTTGCGCCTCGGGGCTCTTGAGCAGACCACTGACCACGAGCGGGGGCGCCGTGAGGTCGCGGTACTGCATGATGAAATTAGTGTTCGTGCCCTTACCTGCGCCCGGCGCACCGTTGAGCCAGAAGATTTCCTTCGGGAAGCGGAGGCTTTCCTCGCCGAGCTCGTCCTCGAGGCTCGCCCAGACGGAATTAAAGATGATCTGCGCGTCCTTGACCTCTAGGTCTTGAACCTTGCTCTCGGTGGGTTTGCTTTCGGTGTCGGCCGTTTCGGAAGCCATATTAGTATAATAGGTAGGTGGTGGTGGTGGAAAACTAAGCAGTGTCGAAATCTAAAAGCGAGATCAAGCCCCTTTCGGAGAGGGTGCCATTATTTCAACGGAGCAGGAAGTGGTAGCGCGGCATGGCCTTTCCCGGCCTGAGCTTCTCGAAGGCACGCCGCATTGGATACGCCTAGGTGCGGCATGAGGCCATGCCGCGCTACCTGCTCTCAAGAGAATGATTCCCCGCACATTTAATTAGATCCTTTCGGAGATTCGCCCCAAGGTGCTCGGGTAATGGACGGCTCCCTGGTGCGGGGGCGGCAAATGCGCTCGGTCGCGCCTTCGAAGTCTTCCTCACCGGAGAGAATGTCGATTTCGAGACGCAGATAGTAAACGGGGACGGTCGCTTTGATGTCCTCAAAGAGGCGCACGGCGTCTTTCTCGGTGGTCACGATCATGTCGAGATCGACCTTGCCGGCCTTGCGGTAGAGGCGCTCGATCTCGTAGCGGGTGAAGCGGTGGTGGTCGAGGAAGCGCTGATTATAGCGGATCTCGGCACCGAAATCGCGGAGCATATTTTCAAAGCTCTCGGGCGAGGCGATGCCACTGAAGGCGCCGACCTTGGCATCTTTGAGCACTTCGAGCGGCAGGCGCTCCTCGCTATCGACGGACTGGAGGTATTGCGGCTTATGGGCACACTCGATGATTTCGGCCTTCGGGTTGTGCTCACGGATCAGTTCCAGGAGTGCTTCGTCGCGAGTGCCGTCGGACTTGGTCAGAAAGATATAGCTGGCGCGGGAGAGGTGCTTGATCGGCTCGCGCAGGATGCCGCGGGGCAGCAGGTGCTGGTTTCCGAAGGGGTTGGTCTTATCGACGAGGAGCAGATTGAGCCTGCCTTTGAGTGGCAAATACTGGAAGCCGTCATCCAGAATGAGGGTGTCACAGCCGAATTTACGAATCGCGAAGGAGCCGGCTTTGACTCGGTTCTTATCGCAGAGCACGACCACGCCGGGGAGGTTGCGCGCGAGCATATAGGGCTCATCACCCGCCACTTCGGAGTCGAGCAGCACGTTCTTGCCGTCGCTCACAATCTTGGGCGGCGCTTCTTCACCGTGGGTTAATTTACGCCAGAGCTTCTTGAACAGAGGCTCTTTTTTACTCTTATAACCACGGCTGAGAATGGCGACCTTACGCCCGCGCTCGTTCAAAGTACGGGCGAATTTCTCGACCACAGGGGTCTTGCCCGTGCCACCCACGGTCAGGTTACCCACGACCACGACCATGCAGCCCAGCGGCTTGTTCCGGAGGATGCGGTGCTCGTAAAGATACCAGCGCAGCTGCACGATGCCGCTGAACAGAAAGGACAGCCCGTAGAGAAAGGTCGCCATCACTTCAGCCGCGCGCCCATGCCGACGATCATAGATCACATCGGCTGTGAATTGGGCAAAATCATCCGCGGCTCGTGCGAGCTTAAAGCGGATTCTACGGAGTGAAGGCATAGGTCAGAAAAGTCGGATATTTACGGAAAAGCGAATCTCAAAAACTAGAAAGAAGGTTGACGCCAGAATTAATCGCCGCTTTCTCTCGAAAAAACAGCAAGCTTTCGCGATCTGCGAAGGCTATAGCGAATCCACTGCCTATGAAATATTTAATCATCGCCGAGAAACCTTCTGTCGCGACCGACCTCTCCAAAGCCCTGAGCAAAGATCTTGGTAAATTCACCAAGAAGGGCAAATCACGGGATGCGACCTATTTCGAGAGCGATCAGGCCGCGATTACCTCTGCGGTCGGCCACCTCGTCGAATTGAAGATGCCGACCGGCCCCAATGGCAAAAACCTGCCCTGGAACTTTAACGTGCTCCCCGCGATTCCCAAGAAATTCGAGCTGCAACCGATCGAGCAGAGCGCTGGACGCCTCAAGCACGTGCTTAGTTTGGCCAAGAAGAAGGAGTTCGACGTCATCATTAATGCATGTGACGCCGGCCGCGAAGGTGAACTCATCTTCCAATATATAATGGAGATCGGCGACATCAAGAAGCCAGTCAAGCGCCTCTGGATGCAGTCGATGACCACTGGCTCGATTCTAGAAGCCTGGCAATCGCTGCGCGAAGGCGAGCAAATGTCGAACCTGGCCGACGCCGCCAAGTGCCGCTCCGAGTCCGACTGGCTGGTCGGCCTCAACTCGACCCGCGCCCTCACCTGCTTCCGCTCCCGCCACGGTGGCTTCAACATTACCGCCGCAGGCCGCGTGCAGACCCCCACCCTCGCCATCCTCGCCAAGCGCGAGCGCGAGATCCAAGCCTTCAACCCGGAAGACTACTGGGAAGTCCACGCCGACTTCGCAGTGGCCAAGGGCAACTACCCGGGCAAATGGGTCGACCTCGGCTTCAAAAAAGACCCGACCAAGCCACACGGCCGCGCCGAGCGCCTTTGGGATAAAGAAGCCGCCACCACCATCCGCGAACGTTGCGTGGGCAAGGAAGGCATCGTGACCGAAGAGAAAAAGCCGACCAAGCAGATCGCGCCGCAACTCTACGACCTGACCACGCTCCAGCGTGAAGCCCCCTTCACCGCGAAGAACACCCTCGGCCTCGCGCAAGCTCTCTACGAGCGTCACAAGATGCTCACTTACCCGCGGACAGATTCCCGCTACCTGCCCGAGGATTACATGACCAAAGTCCACGAGACGATGCGTGAACTCGCTAGTTCTGGCCACCCCGTCGCACAGTGGGCGACCAACGCGATCGAAGAAGGCCGCATCAGCTTTAACAAGCGCATCTTTAATACCGCCAAGGTTTCCGATCACTTTGCGATCATCCCGACTGGCCGCGTAGTGAAACTCTCCGACGCCGAAGCCAAGCTCTACGACATGGTCGTGAAGCGCTTCATCGCCGTCTTCTTCCCGCACGCCGAGTTCGAAGTCACCAAGCGCCTCACTACGATCAACCACGGCGAAGAAAAAGATACTTTCCTGACCAATGGTAAGACCCTGACCGAGCCGGGCTGGCTCGCCGTCTACGGACGCGTCACCGGCGTCGCGACGACAAAGGACGAGTTGGTCGCCGTCGACGATGGCGAGACCGCTCAAACCGATTCAATTGAAGTCGAAGATAAAACAACCAAACCACCCGCCCGCTACACCGAGTCCACTCTGCTCGCCGCGATGGAGGGTGCCGGAAAACTAATCGACGACGACGAACTGCGCGAAGCTATGTCCGAGCGCGGCCTCGGCACACCCGCCACTCGTGCGGCCACGATCGAAGGTCTCCTCCGCCAGAAATACATCGCCCGCGAAGGTCGCGATCTCAACGTCTCCGGCAAAGGCCTCCGCCTGATCGAGCTCTGCGAAGAGATGGATATCAAAGCCCTCAGCTCCCCGTCGATGACAGGCGACTGGGAAGCCAAGCTCAATAAGATGGAGAAGGGTGAGATCAAGCGCGACGCCTTCATGCAAGAGATCAACCACTTCACCGAAGAAGTGGTCGAGAAGGCACGCTCGCACATGCAAACTTTAGTCAACCGCGTGTTCCCCGATCTGGAGTGCCCCTGCCCCGCTTGCGGTGCTGAACGCCTCAAGCAAACCGACGCCACTTACGAGTGCCGCGAAGAAGAATGCGACTTCCGCGTGTCCAAGCACATCGCCGGACGCAGACTGACCGTAGAAGAAGCTGCAGAGCTTTTCACGACCAAAGCACTGCCCGAAATCGACGGTTTCGTATCGCGCTTCAACAAACCATTCAGCGCCGCGCTCAAGATCGCCCAGTCTGTTTCCAAGACCGGCAAAATAGGCAAATGGAAGACCGAGTTCGTCTTCGACGGCGACGAGCCATCTGGCGGCGAAGAGCTCAAAGATGAGCAAATCATCAAGACCTTCACCATGAAAAATGGCACGGATGCCAAGCTCTACGAAACGGAGAAGGCCTACCACGTGCCAGATCTCAAGACGACGGACTCCCCCGAAGGTTTCCGCCTCGGCAAGACCATCTTGCAAAAAGAGCTCCAGCCCGACGAAGTCGAAAAACTTTTCACCGAAGGCAAGACTCCCCTCCTCGAAGGTTTCGTTTCGAAGCGCACCAAGCGCCCCTTCAAAGCTCACCTGACGCTCGATTTCGACACCGGCAAAATCGGCTTTGAGTTCGCGCCACGCCCAGCCAAGAAAGCCGCCAAGAAGGCAAGTAAATAGGTGATTCGAAAGCGGTTCCCGCTTCCGCTACAAACTACAAACATCTTGATCGTAGCGGAACGAGGAACTCGTTTCGACCGCTCGGAGTTGGCGACACCATAAGTCGAAATCACTTCGTCAAAGACCATGAGCCAGCCGAATGACGAATCCACGACAAGGCACCACAAGTGACTCGAAAGCGGTTCCCGCTTCCGCTACAAACTACAAACATCTTGATCGTAGCGGAACGAGGAACTCGTTTCGACCGCTCGGAGTTGGCGACACCATAAGTCGAAATCACTTCGTCAAAGACCATGAGCCAGCCGAATGGCGAATCCACGACAAGGCACCACAAGTGATTCGAAAGCGGTTCCCGCTTCCGCTACAAACTACAAACATCTTGATCGTAGCGGAACGAGCGAAGGCGATTAACTGCCCCCCGGCATGAACCGCCACCAAGCTGCTCGGCGCAGGTAGGCAACTACGACCGAAGCCAGCGTGACCACTACTGCGAGTGCGAAAAGTGTGCCTCCATCGTCCTGCACCACAATGCCAAGTACCGTGAGGTGCGTGCCGATCGCGCCGGCCATGACACCGATTGCGAGAAAAGCGCCCGCCCAACTCAGAGCCGGTATCAGTAGTAAAATTCCGGCGATCAACTCCGCCACTCCGGACGCGTAACGTCCAAACGGCTCCGCGCCAATCGCCTCGAAGATGTAGACCGATTCAGGCGCACCAGTGAATTTAAAAAAGAGCGTTTGGAATAAAATCACAGCGCCCGCCACCTGGCAGATCCAACTGATGATTGACTGAGGTTTGCTGAGCTTGGCATCATTCATATTAAGCGTTAGAGCGGATGCCCTTTGGTTTATTCCAGAAGTAAAAACGCGGGGCGCAAGGGCGGCACCTTACATTACTTAAAACCAAACAACTTCTTAATCGTGGTGATTATACCCGAAGAGAGGGTCGGATTGGATCCCCCGATATTCAAGACGCGGCGGCATGTCTGCGATTCAAGGAGGGTCGGATTATAGGCGATCACTTTCACATCACCCGCTTGTCCTTTAAGATTATCTTCTACGAAGCGCGGCGTCCACTCTTTGGGCAGACCATACTTAGTGAATGCGATGTCCCATGCCACCACGGTTTTCCCTTCAAATGGCTTAGTGACGAGAGCGGGAAAGTTTCGCACAAAGTTGGGCACTTCATGACTGTAGACTCGAATCCGGGTGGCCGCGGGCAAGCGACGCAAATGCTCGTATAAGTTTTGCACCTCGCCGCTGCGGATAGATTGGTAAAAGGCAAGTGGATCGACGCTCACTAGATTCATCCCATTCCAGATGCCGTGCCGATTCTTGCTACCAAATTTCTGACGATCATACCACGCCTGAAAGTCGTCAGTCAGGCGAAAGCCTATTTCAAAATGCACGTGCGCGCGGCTGCGGGGGATCGTGTAAGTGGCCGAGCGTCCCATGACGCCGATGACTGTACCAGACTCGATGCGGGCGCCGGGCATGATACCGTCGCCCACGCTCGCGAGGTGCGCATAGAGGGTATGGAAGCTCGGGTTTTCCTGATCATGCTCGATCACGACATAGCGGCCATAGCTGCTGTAGCCAGAGACGCGGCTCGTGTGCACGACTCGACCGGGCAGCACGGCATAGACTGGGTCGGCAGCTTCGCCACGGCTATCGCGTTTGATCGGGTAAAGATCGAGCCCTTCGTGGAAACGGCTACCACTATTGCGCACGCAGCCGAACAATCCGGACTCCGGCACCCCAGAGACGGTGGGCTGAATATATGCCTCGATCGGCTCACCGTTTTGAAAGGCTGGATTCGGCGTCGGCCAGATTAAACTAGCGTCTGCAAATAAGGGCGTAAGGAGTGCCGGAAGCAGTCGGAAGATTCGTCTCATTTTCATTCTTCAGAATTCAGATGCAGGAGCGAGTATGACTACTTATTCGCCTGGATCTCAACGAGACTCTCTTTAATATCGAGCACGAGCTGGCCGAGTTCGGCATCGTCGATTTCGACAAATGTATAGAAATTACCATCCTGAATCGCACCGTCAATACGCCGAGCACCGATAGCGTTCCCATTGACTGTCAACACAATACGCCCTCCCATATTTGAAACAGAGGCACGGTAGAGATCGCGCGCGCCTTGGCCACCAGCCTGAACAAGCAGCGCCACGCCCATGTCGACTTTGACCATATCTACATTCACTATATCGAACTCATTGACCACAGGTTCACCCTGTATGCTAATCGTCGTGCCACTGACCGGGAGCGTGACCGTCTCACCGCTCATCGCGCCGTAGTTCACCCCCCTCGTTTCGATCATGAGTCGTGGCACACTTAAGTCTTCGAGCTTATCTTTTTTACAGCCGATGAAGAAGCCGAGGCTCGTAAGGAGGATGAGGAGAGGGAAAGTTGTAGGGCGCATAGTTCGTATTCAGTTAAAGGATAATATCACCAATGGTGTCTTGAATTTTAAGCATCAGTTCTGTGGAAATATCGACAATCGGCACTTTGATCTCACGCTTAGTTTTAACATGGAGATAGGTTTGCTCCCCTCCGGTCTGGCGTGCGCCGATGGCGCGGAGCACACGCTTACGCTCCAGCATGAGCGAGAGCAAGTGCTTGAGCATGTCCGACTCCTCTTGAGCCGCGGGTTGATCATTTTCGTAGAGCGAAAAGAAAAAGTCCTCGGCTGAGGCCATCGTCTCGCGTGCGTTGGCGCTTTCGTCGTCGGGATCTTTGACCACGCGCAACCAGCGCCCCAAGACTTCGCCAGGAAGCTCGAAGGTGTCGATCTCATCTGGCAGCAGATCGGCGCGGCCGAGCTCGCCCGCCTGCTCATCCTTGTAAATCAGGCAGGCGACTCGGTCGCCTGGATTAAAAGCTTCACCACTGAGAGTCGATTTACGCGCGATTGTTTTAATTTGCCATTCCATAGATGCAGAAAAGATGAGCCCGACAGACTGCCAAGGCGATGACGTGTTGCAACTATAACTCTTTGGTCAAAATTAAGGCTAGTACAATGACAATCCTTTCAATTATACTTGCCGCCATACCGCAGGGCTGAAAGCACTGACCTTACTTTATCTCTATCATGCCAAGAACTATCGCCATCGGAGACGTACACGGCTGTGCCGACGAATTCGAAGAACTCCTCATCGCCCTCGAACTGGAGCCCGAAGACAGGGTCATCCAAGTCGGTGATCTGGTGAACCGTGGCCCCGACAGCCACCGAGTGATCGAGCTTGCCCGCGAATATGAGGTCGACGCGATTCTCGGTAATCATGAGCTGCGCTTGCTCACCGCCCGGCAGAAGAACAAACCCAACCTGCTCAAGGACTACGACCATGCCACGATCGAGCAGCTCACGACGGACGATTGGAAATACCTGAAGACCATGCCGAGATTCCTCTACGATGCGAAGATCGACACCGTCATCGTCCATGGCGGCTTCCTGCCCGACAAGCCTTGGCAGACCCAAGATCTTGATCTGATCACCACCATCCAAGTCATCGATAAGAAGGGTAGACCTGCCAAACGCTCCGACGCGCCCGACGCCGCACCTTGGGCGGACAGCTGGGGTGGTAGCCCCTTTGTCGTCTACGGGCACACTCCACGCGCCAATGTACTCGAGCGCGTCGGCTCGATCGGAATCGATACTGGCTGCGTCTACGGTGGCCACCTCACGGCCTATATGATCGAAGATCATTCCCTCATCCAAGTCCGTGCGCACGAAACCTACGCCCACAGTAAACGACTCCCCGATCCAGTCTAGGGGTCGATGAAGAATGGCACTAACTTAAGCGATGAAAACGAATTCGTAACCGTAATCCTACTCTTAATCATCTTTTCGAGCTCTCAAGCAACTCAATAACAACACCTTAAGATTAAGACGCATGCTGATTCGCTGCTTATGTTAGTGACATTCGGGTCAAAGGGTTTTTCGGTTTCCAGTCCACTGGTTTTCGGTTTACTAATTTCATTTCTTCACTCGCCCAAAGCGCATCCGTTCGGCAAGCTCACCGCAGGCCAGCTCAGTCTCCCCTTCGGGGCAAATCGTTCCGATTCACCATCTCCGCGCTTGTCGCGCCTCATCACTTTGCATTCTTTGCATTAGTAGCCATATTCGCCATCCGCCATATTCGCCATTCGCCATTCGCCACATGTCCGATCCATCCAACCACTTAGGGCTCCTGCTCATCGACTTCCAAGACGTCTTTCTCAAGGCGATTCCTGATCGTGAGCGCCTGCTCAAACGCAGTACCTTTGCCTTGAAGGCCGCTGAACTGATGGGCGTATCCATCGCCGTGACGGAGCAGCTACCCGAAAAACTCGGCGGCACGACCGAAGCGCTCAGTAGCGCGTGGGATGTCAACACACCCGTCTTCGACAAGAGCGCCTTCTCAGCCTTCGAAGCGGAAGGACTCAACCGCTGGATCGAGAGCAACCAGATCGACCACCTACTGATTGCGGGCATCGAGACCACCATCTGCGTCTATCAAACCGCTCTCCAAGCGCTCGGCCAGGACATCGGCGTCACCCTACTCTCCGACTGCATCAGTGAGCGTCGCGCAGAAGACCGCGCATCCGTGCTAGAGCAACTTTTGGCAATGGACGCCCATATACTCCCCAGCGAAACGATTTTCTATAGCCTGCTTGGCAGTGCAGAACATCCTAAGTTCCGCGAATTCACTCAACTGGTCAAAGAGGCGTAGCGCCTACTCAGTCATGCGGAACGGCAGACTAAACTGATGCGCTTGCCCCGTCGGAGTGGGACCCGCCGAGGTGGCCTTACGAAAGGCGGCGAGCACGGATTGGTCGAAGGCCGTATTGCCCGAACCAGGACGTAAACGCGCATTGGTAATGCGCCCAGATGCGGAAACATCGAAGACGACCTCGGCAACGAGACGAACACCTGCGAGCTGCGCCGGCTTGACCCAAGCCGCGTCGATCCGAGAGCGGAGGCGCGAGCTGTAGTCGGCCAAGGCCGACATCTGCTGGCGTGAGAGCTGTGGGCTTGAGTTATTCGAGGTGGGATTCTGAGGAACGATCAACTTAGGCACATCAATTTGTGGCACGCTAATATTTGGGCGCGGCGTCACTGGGCGTGGCTTAGGATTCTCCTTCGGGTGCTCCTTGCTGAAATCTTGATAATCGACCAACTGAGGCTCCGGCGTCGGTTGTGGTGTCTCTGTCGGGCGAGGCGTCGGCGGTGGCTTGGGGATCTCCACTTGCGGCACGGGCGGCAGATCCACTTCAGGCATCTCGACGGGCGGTTGCGGTAGAGGCGTTGACTCCTGAGATTGAGCGACCTCACTCGGCGTTTCTACCATTTCAAAAACGTGTGGCTTCTCCTTCGGCTTAAAGGCCTGCACAATGGTCGTCAAAAACAAGCCCAGCAGAACCACTAGGTGAAGAATCACCGCTGTCCAGAAGGGTTGGTCTTTAGGAAGTTTCATCTTATTCGACCTTCGTATCTAAACTGATCCTAGAGAGTTTACGTTGCTTGATCATGTCGACCACCGTGATGACGTTTTGATACGGTAGCTGAGCATCGGCACGAATACTGAGCACCGGCGGCGCAGGATCCATCGCCATGGTATCGAGCAGGTCGGCCAGTTGTTGCTCAGAGACTTGCTGGTCTCCCCAATAATAAGCACCTGATCGGTCGATCGAAACCGACTGAAAGTCTTCGCGATCTTCGGACTGCTGCTTCGCCATTTCGACCGGCAGATTTAGATCCACCGTTTGCTCCAGCAGTGGCGTGGTGATCATAAAAATGATCAGCAGTGCAAACGCCAAATCGATCAACGGGGTGACGTTGATCTCGGTCAGGGCAGAGAGCCGGTCTTTGCGGTGGAATTTACGAGCCATTATGAAGGACGAATAACTAAGGACGGAGAACGAATAAATTAGCCGTGGGTGGCGGCTTGGGCTTCGAGTTCGATGCGGTCAGCCGCGGTACTGGCAAAATTTTCCAGTTCGACCACGGCGATCTTGGTATTTTGCAGTAGATAATTGTAACCGAAGACCGAAGGAATCGCCACGACCAGACCGGCTACCGTAGTCAGCAAAGCACCCGACACGCCCGGCGCGAGACTCTGTAAACTAGCGGAACCCGCGCCCGCCATACCGCCAAAAGCATCCATCACACCCCAAACCGTGCCGAGTAGCCCGAGGAAGGGGGCGCCTGTTACGATCGAACCAAGCACAACCATCTTCGCTTCGTAGCGAATAGTTTGCTCGGCCACGCTGCGCTGGAGCGCGTTTTCCACGTGCCCCATGCGAAGTGTGGCGCGGTGCGGATCACTGTTACCCAATTCGCCCCCGTAACGGTGGAAAGCCTCCAGCCCCTCGCGCACAATGTTATAATACGGTCCCGCACCCTTGCCTGGCCGCTCAGGGTCGAGCGCGATCAGGTGCGACTCCTTCGTGAGCAGACGCTCGTAGCGTTGATTTTGCGAACGGAGCTTCGATAGATCGAGGTATTTACCCAGCATGACCGTCCACGCAACGATACTAAAGAGGCCGAGGATCATAATGACGACCTTACCGGCGAAATTCGACTGCGCGAAATAGGTGAAGATATTGGGCCCTGAGGCCGCTTGGATGAGGAGGGAGTTGAAAACAAAAGTGAGGCTCATTGTAGAAAAGTATTAAAGTCGTTGCTTAGACAGACCGTAGTAAATCACAGGCGTTCAAAAAGCTTCCAGCCTAAAACGTAATTGTGAATAATAAATATATACCATTGACAGTATATACTTAAAAAAGAATATACACAAACCATGGAAGCCAGCGAAATCTACAAATGCATCGCCGACCCGCAGCGTTTGCGTATTCTCAATCTGCTTGAGGTGGGGTCACTGTGCGTCTGCCACCTGCAAGAGCTGCTCGGCGTGCCGCAAGTCAAAATGTCGAAGCAACTGGCGATGATGAAGCAACTCAACCTGATCGAATCCACTCGGGAGGGCACTTGGATGGTCTACAAATTGATCGAGCCAGTCCACGGCCTGATTCGAGCGAATCTCAACTACTTGCGCGAATCTCAATGCGCAGAGTGCAACCAACTGCAGCGCGACCTCATCGATCGAGACAAACTTATCCTACGAATTACTAAAGCGGACGACGACTGCCCCGAAAGCGTCTGCGAAAAGATCGGCTGCTGCTAATCGCTCCCCCACAACCCGCACATTTATGAACGACCTAAAGCCAATCGAAAATAAAACCGAACCTAAGCCCGGCTTTTTTGGCCGCATCCTCAAAAAGATGGATGCCTCCATGAAGGCCAAAGCCGACGAAGCCGCCAAGAACGAGTGCTGCTCCGGCGATAAAAATGACAAAGGCGGCAAGTGCTGCTAAAAATCCCTAATCTTACTCTGAATCCTCACTAGAGATTAAGAGTAGGATTATGATTACGAGAAAACTTAATAGATGCTCAGCTCACTCATAGACCGCCTACTCTACGGCGGCTTCGGACTCGATCCGGAGTCTCGCCTCGTGGGCGCACTGCATTTCTTTCTCTACGATACGATTAAGATCTTTCTACTGCTCGCGGTGATGATCTTTGTCATCGGCTTCGTCCGCACGTGGCTGCCGGAAGATCGCCTTAAGCGCTGGATGAGTCGCGGCGGCATCTTGGGGAATTTCATCGCTGCCCTCTTCGGCGCGATCACTCCGTTTTGCTCCTGTTCGTCGATCCCCATTTTTATCAGTCTGCTCAAAGCGGGCGTACCCCTCGGCGTCACCTTTTCATTTCTCATCACTTCGCCGATTATTAACGAATACTTAGTGATCCTCATGGTTGGGGAATTCGGCCTCCCGGTCACCGTAGCCTACGTCGGCAGTGGCTTGCTCATCGGCACATTAGCGGGTGCTTTCCTAGGTCGCCTCAAACTGGAGAAACATCTCGAAGCTGACATCACTGCAGCCGCCCAAACTAACTCCGAAGCGGTCACCCACACATTCTCAAGCCGCCTCCGTTACGGATTCGATGAATCCATCAGTGTCATTCGCCAGATTTGGCTCTGGGTCATTGTCGGTGTCGGTATCGGTGCCATCATTCACAACTACGTGCCACAGGAAGCCATCCATTCACTGATGGAAGCGACCGGCATCTTCTCCGTGCCCATCGCCACGGTGCTCGGTGTGCCCATGTATGGGAGTTGCGCTGCCATCGTACCGATTGCCGTAGTGCTCTTTCAAAAAGGTATCCCTCTTGGCACCGCCCTTGCCTTCATGATGGCGATGGCCGCGCTCAGTTTGCCCGAGGCCATCATGCTCCGGCGCACGATGCACCTGAAACTCATCGGCATCTACTTCGGCATCACAACCCTAGCGATCATCTTCACCGGCTACTTGCTCAATGTTTTAGCCAGATTCCTTTAACCAACCACACAACGACTCAACCACTCAACCACTCCATGAAACCTAAAGTCCTCATCCTCTGCACGGGCAACTCTTGCCGAAGTCACATGGCCGAAGGCATCCTCCGCGCTGCCGCGGGCGACCTCTTCGAAGTCTTCAGCGCGGGCTCGAAGCCGAAGGGAGCCGTTCACCCACTAGCGCTCGAAGCGCTCAAAGAAATCGGCATCGACGCCAGCCATCATACCTCAGATCACTTAGACCTCTATCTCAATCAAGGTATCACCACTGTAATCACAGTCTGCGGCAATGCCGACCAAGCCTGCCCGACCTTCCCCGGGATGGTCAATCGCTACCACTGGGGCTTTGAAGACCCTCCCCATGCGCAACGCGAAGACGAGAGCGAGTTCGACGCCTTCCGCCGAATCCGCGACGAGATCAAACTAGTCTTCGAGGCGTATGCCGCCGGCTACCGCGAGGCCTCAGTAGCATAGGCTTCCAGCCTGTGCCAACAAATCGCTCCGAAACACAGGCAAGATGCCTATGCTACCTACCATGAAAAACGCACTCATCGCCGAATTCATCGGCACCTTCTTCCTCTACCTGATCATTGCGATGTGTGTGACGCCGCCCGCGAGTGCTGGAATCGTCGCCCCGCTGGCCATCGGTGTCGGACTGGCCGCACTTGTTTACTCATGTGGCCACTTATCAAAAGCGCACTTCAACCCAGCGACAACCATCGCCTACGCAACTGCAGGGACACACAAGATCCAAAGCTTCCTGCCCTACATCCTGGTGATCTTCGGCGGCGCAATCGCCGCGGCCTTCTGCACGACGATTCTCAATCCAGAAGGTCTCGCCCTCGTCAATCCGCTGCCAGTTGATTACAAAAAAGTCATCCTCGCGGAATTCCTTTTCACCTTTGCGCTGATGTGGGTGATTCTCAATGTCGCCATTGCTAAAGGCACCGCCGGCAACGGATTCTACGGCATCGCCATCGGCGCGATCGTCGCGGCGGGTGCTTACGCGGTCGGCCCTATCTCCTTCGCTGCTTTTAATCCCGCAGTCACCTTAGCACTCTGCATCAACGGTTTTCTCCCTTGGAGCGCTCTACCTTTCTATTGGCTAACCCAAGCGGTCGCCGCAATCGCGGCTGGCATACTCTTCGAAGGAATGAAGGTCACCAATACAGAGGAATTATCGGACAAGCCTTGGAATTAAGTAAGCTTCCTTACTAGCAGTAAAATGGTAGCGGAAGCGGGAACCGCTTTCGGTCGACGCCCTGCCAGCCCGTCGAAACGAGCTCCTCGCTGCGTCCTGCGCAGCTCGAAGAGCGAAGCGGGCTTACGCCATAAATTTCGCAGCGCCCCTTAAAAGCGAAGGCGGACGCACAGAGCGCGTCTCTCCATTAACTTTTCGTCGCAAAGAGCTGGCATACTCTTCGAAGGAATGAAGGTCACCTATACAGAGGAATTATCGGACAAGCCTTGGAATTAAGTAAGCTTCCTTACTAGCAGTAAAATGGTAGCGGAAGCGGGAACCGCTTTCGGTCGACGCCCTGCCAACCCGTCGAAACGAGCTCCTCGCTGCGTCCTGCGTAGCTCGAAGAGCGAAGCGGGCTTACGCCATAAATTTCGCAGCGCCCCTTAAAAGCGAAGGCGGACGCACAGAGCGCGTCTCTCCATTAACTTTTCGTCGCAAAGAGCTGGCATACTCTTCGAAGGAA
>Ga0222632_1000195_pt1 | contig 41807 bp, 24 predicted proteins | sample AntAcemetageno46_FD_179828 | JGI IMG/M metagenome (GOLD analysis project Ga0222632, IMG submission 179828) | Saline water microbial communities from Ace Lake, Antarctica - #46 | ecosystem: Environmental > Aquatic > Non-marine Saline and Alkaline > Saline | place: Antarctica: Ace Lake | collected...
CCAAACTTTTTTGGCCACAACTGCCGTAGTACTTTTTTGTTTTTTGATACAGGTAATCCAGGTTCAAAACGTCCTTTAGCCTGCGATATAGATTCTGTTCTGGAACAAACTCGCTGAGTTGAAAGCTTAAAAACAACTCTTCTTGATAGTCTTTTTTGCCTTGCATTTTTCAAGATACAAACTATCTCATTTCAATCCCTTTCCCTAGTTTTGGCTTATTAACATAGTTGTGCAACAAGCACAATGGGTAAAAATAATAAGGGTTAAGTACCAAACCGAAAGTTGATGCAAATTAACTTAGACAGCCAAACCTAAAAGTAAGTGAGCTTTAATCCCTTACGCTTCATAGTGTGCCAAGAATAAACCCGTCAATAAAAGGTTGAATGCTGTAAGTGAGATGATGTTAGGCCCATCAGAGACGTTGTATAGGCGATGGCTTTTAACCACCTAAAGTTGCTGTTGTAAAGACCAATGGTTCTGAGCGTTTAGGAGAATCCGATCTGTGAGATCGGCAGGTACGAATAGAGGAGTTGAACGAAAGTGAACCATTGAAGAGGTGTCGAGAAGTAGCAACCTCCAGTCAAAAGCTAGGAAGTATAATACGGAGCGAAAAGCAATGTTAGCAAAAGCATTGATTATAGTACTCCCCAAAATTAGGACAACTGATTAAAGTGTAAATTTAATAGTTGAAATATGAAAAGGACCAGAAGAAAATTTAGTTCAGCCTTCAAAGCAAAAGTAGTTTTAGAAGCTTTGAAAGAGCAAATGACAGCCCAGGAGTTGTCAAGCAAATACGAGGTTCATGCGAACCAAATTTCCACCTGGAAAACCGAGTTTATTTCCAATGCATCTTCCATTTTTGAAGGCAAGAAGCAAAAGGAAACGGAGGATGTTGATGCGGAGGAATTATATAAAACTATTGGTCAGCAAAAGGTAGAAATTGATTTTTTAAAGACCGTCTTGGGAAAATGAGCTCAACAGAGAGAAGACAGCTTGTTGTGGCATCTCATCCAAGACTGAGTCTTAAGAATCAATGTGAACTTTTGGGAGTCACGCGTTCGTTAATGTATTACACGCCAAAAGGAGAAAGTCTTTTAAACGAGCAATTGATGAAGAATATTGATAGATATTTCATTGTTCATCCCTACTATGGTGTTGAGCGAATGACGGACTATTTGAACTTGGATTTAGGTTATCGAGTGAATGAGAAAAGGGTTCGTAGGTTATACAAAATCATGAATCTAAAAACGATTTATGCTCGACCCTCGACTACAAAGCGAGACCCTACAAAGTATATCTACCCGTACCTGTTGCGTAACCTTAAAATCACTGCTCCAAATCAGGTCTGGCAGACAGACATCACCTACATACCAATGTTCCGTGGTTTTATGTACATGGCAGCTATAATTGACATACACAGCCGAAAAATACTTGGCTGGAGTATCTCTAATTCAATGACAAAAGAATGGTGTAAGGAGCTTGTTGAAGATACCATTAGCGCTCATGGAAAGCCTGAAATACATAACTCCGACCAAGGCTCCCAGTACACAAGTGATTTATACATTAACGCACTTAAACATCATGAAATCAAAATATCCATGGATGGAAAAGGAAGGGCATTAGACAATGTCTACATCGAGCGATTTTGGAGGTCACTCAAGCAAGAAAAGATATATCTCAACCCGCCTAACGGAGGTTTAGATTTGTTTCAAAAAGTGAAAGAGTATGTGCAATTTTACAACACAGAAAGAAGACATACTGAAATTGGAAGTGTACCTCCAAACCAACGCTATTTTAAACCCCAGATGGTGGGGTAATACAATTAAGAAAAGGAAAATGTTGTCTTAAAGATGGGGAGTACTTCATAACTAAGCATTCGTTTTGCCGATAGGCCAAAAATGAATGCTTTGTTGACGGATCCGGGGCAGCCATTTTGCTCCTATGGGGAAAGCAATTTTCTGGGTCTGATTTAGAGTGGAGAAGATTGGCTAAGAATCTATGTTGGGCTGTTAATGCAGCCCTTTTTTAAGCGGTGTCCTTTTTCTATGATCTTGCTTTCTTGCTATTTGCGGCATTTTGGTTTTAAACTCTGGTTTTTAGGCATAGGAAGTCCTGACCGCTTCAGCCCTTTTTTCTGCCCATAATCTGTCTTTCATTTTCAAATAATAATGGTCCTTTCTGTGGAGGTTCGCCTGCATCAAAGTTAAAATGGTGTGTAGCCTTGCCGTTTATAGAAAAACGCTGCCTTAATTTGTCTTGGAGCTGGCTAAATCCCGCTACTTGAGAATAGGCCCACTCTGTTAGTGTTCGTGATTTTTTTATACATGATCCCTAGTTTAGATTTTAATTGATTTAAAAAATCAAGTACTTTTAATCAAAATGAGAAAGACTTCAAACCAAACAAGGGATTCGTTCAACAATGTGTATAGTGCATAGCACCCTTCGGGATGCTACGACACCATACATGGAACGTTATAGGCAAGGCTAAAAAATGACACAACACATAATGATGATTTTAAATAAAAATAAAATGGATAACAAAATGGAAGTAAATATCCTAGAAATCATAAACACAGTCCTTAATAATAGGACAAAAGAAAAGTTGACATCAATAAATCCTGAAATGCACCTGAGAAACGACATTGGATTTGACTCCCTTGATTTAGCTGAGTTGACAGTGCGGATTGAAGCAGAGTATGACATTGATATTTTCGAAGATGGAATTGTAAATACTATAGGAGAAATACTTAAAATATTAGAAAATAAGTAATGAATATTTTTCTTAAAGATATTGATAACGACAGGCTTGCTACATGGGATAATCTGATTGATGACATCAATAATTCATCAATTTACAATCCATATTGTAAGGCAGCTGATTATTACACCGTATTTAAACATATAATTTTGTCGTTGCTGATTGATGAAGAGGTAATTCTTCTTGATTCGGACTTTACTGAATCTGAATTGATAAATCTAACAGGTCATTCCGACTACGATGAATTCATTAAGCCAGTTGAGAAAAGTAATCTGCCAATTCTTTCCAGTAAAAGCGAACTAATTAAAAAGTTGAGTAACTCCACCAAAAATTGGAATGTTACATTGTTTACTTCGGGAACAACTGGTATTCCTAAAAAGGTTAGCCATAATTTTAATTCAATTACGAGATTTGTAAAAGTTTCTGGACGCAATGAAAAGAGTATTTGGGGGTTTGCCTATAACCCCACTCATATGGCTGGTATTCAGGTGTTCTTTCAAGCATTATTGAATGGGAATTCTATTATTCGACTTTTTGGTTTGGACACTAAAAAAATTTATAATGAGATTAAGGATAATAATATTACACATATTTCAGCCACGCCAACTTTTTATAGATTATTACTACCCTGTTCAGAAGTAATTCTCTCTGTCGAAAGAATTACTTCTGGTGGGGAAAAGTTTAATGAAAAGACCTTTCAACAATTGAATGAAATTTTCCCAAATGCGAAAATAACTAATGTGTATGCTTCAACAGAAGCAGGAACTCTATTTGCCTCACAAAATGACATTTTTAGTGTTCGCCCTGAATATGAACATTTAATTCATATTGAAAATAATGAACTCTTAATTCACAGTAGCTTAATGGGTAGCACGGAAACGAACGTTGATGAATGGTACAATACGGGGGACGTAATTGAGAATGTTTCACAAAAACCATTAAAATTTCGTTTTTTAAACCGCAAAAGCGAGATGATAAATGTTGGTGGCTATAAGGTTAATCCTCTTGAAGTTGAAGAAGCCATATTTGCTTTAACAGGCATTAAGAATGTACGCGTGTATTCAAAATCAAATTCCGTACTTGGAAATATCATTTGCTGTGAAGTTGTTGCAAGTAGTAAACAAATAACTGAATTAACTCTAAGAACATTTCTACAATCTAAAATTCAGGAGTTTAAAATCCCAAGAATTATTCGATTTGTAGATGCGCTCTCAACAACAAGAACAGGGAAATTAAAAAGAAATTGAAATGAACATATTATTAACAGGTGCTTCCAAAGGTCTAGGCTTAAAAACAACAGAATCTTTATTAAAAAAGGGGTTGAAAGTCTATGCTATAAGCCGAAGTAAAACAGAAAATTTAAACGAATTATTGATTCAATATCCAGGCAATCTTAAATGGTTACAGTATGACTTAGCCAATGGAGTAAATATTAGGCAATCTATATTCAAAGATTGGATTGGTTTTGACACTCCAATTCATGGATTTGTAAGCAATGCTGCATTGGCATACGATGATATAATTACAAATTTGAATCTAGTTTCACTTGAAAAAATGTATCATGTGAATGTATTTACACCCATGATATTGACAAAGTTTGTATTAAGACAAATGCTACTGCATAATATAAAAGGTAGTATCGTGCATATTTCGTCAATAAGCGTTCATACTGGTTACAAAGGTCTATCAATGTATGCTTCGACAAAAGGGGCATTGGAAGCATTTTCAAAAAATACAGCTCGAGAATGGGGAGAAAAAGGGATTCGCTCTAATTGTTTAGTGGCGGGTTTCATGGAAACTGAAATGAGTTCAACACTTTCTGATAATCAGAAAAACCGTATTTATCAAAGAACATCAATGAAACAACCAGTTGATGTAAATTCGGTTTCTGAAACAATTAGATTTTTGCTTTCCGATGAAGCAAAATCAATTACAGGACAAAATATTCATGTTGATAATGGCACAATATAATATTATGGTAAAAGAAAATTTAAAAAGATACATTTCAGAGAATGGTTATAGTCACATCTTAATTCATTCAGATATTTTATTTGGGTTTAAAGTCAAGTTTGAGAATCATGAGACTTTTTTAGAAAATCACTATAAAGAGTTGGAAACTGTTTGTCAACCACTCAAAATCATTATGCCTTCTTTTAATTATGATTTTTGTAAAGGAATTACCTATGATTTAAAAGAGTCGGAGAGTCAAGTGGGTACACTTTCTGAATATTTTAGAAAAAATAGAGCAACATGGCGCACATCAATTCCTCTTTTTAATTTTTCAGGTATTGGAGATAACCCACTCACAAATAAATATGGTAAAATCGACCCCTTTGATGAAAGTTCCTTATTCCGATTTTTGCATAACAATAAAGGTATATTAATGCACTACGGTTCTGGTTTTCATACATCAACTCTGATACATTATGTCGAAAGAATTTCCGATCAGTTGATTTATAGATACAATAAGATGTTTCTTAGTCAAACAATAGATGTTGACGGTGTTTCCCACGACTGTGAGTTGATTTATCATGTAAGACCAATGGGGTATAAATTAGATTATGATTGGAATAAAATAGAAAAAGACCTAATTGAAAATAATATTATTGAAAAACACAAGGAAAAAAGAACACAAATTTTAATTGGGAGAATTGATAAAATTGTCGATTTCTGGCTCAAATGTCTTAATAATAATCCATTTTATTTTCTTGATAAGGATACTCGAAAGTGGGTAGAAACTAAATTTAATAGCTTAAACCGTCCTTTTAAATTAACTGATTTTGAATAATATGAAAATAAAAATTGAAAAATACTTTGATAGGCTATGGCCAATAACAAGAAGCCTTACAGGAAATGGTAACAGGGAATCTCTTAAAATTCTATCTGAAATCATAGATTTGGAAATAACTGAAGTTCCATGCGGCACGCAGTGCTTTGATTGGAATGTTCCTCCAGAATGGAATATTAATCAAGCCTGGATTAAGGACGGTAAAGGAGATAAAATTGTAGATGTTTCAGAAAACAATCTTCACATACTTGGTTATTCTGAACCATTTCAAGGCAAACTTTCTTTTAAAGATCTAAAAGATCATTTATATACTTTGCCTGAACAACCAGACTTAATTCCATATCTCACATCATACTATAAAAGAAGATGGGGTTTTTGTTTAACTTATAATCAATTTCTCCAATTAGACCAAAATGAAACTTATGAAGTATTTATTGATTCTTCCTTGGATGATAATGGCTCAATGACAATTGGCGAAGCAGTCATTAAGGGGAAATCAGATAAAGAAATCTTATTTTCAACCTATATTTGTCATCCTTCATTAGCGAGTAATGAACTGTCTGGACCGTTGGTCACAACTTTTTTATATGAAAAAGTAAAGGAATTTAAAAACCTTAAATACACTTATAGGTTTATTTTTATCCCTGAAACAATAGGTTCTATTTATAGCCTTTCAGTCAAGGGTGAACATTGGAAAAATAATTTAACTGCTGGATTTGTGATCACTTGTATTGGTGATGATGGAAAATTCACGTATAAAAGGAGTAGAATTGGGAATAGTGTGCCTGATAGAGCTGTTGAAGCAATTTTAAGCCAAACAGAAAATGAATTTAACATTGTTGATTTCTTTCCAAGTGGTAGTGATGAAAGACAATATTGTTCTCCTGGATTTAATCTTCCAGTAGGTTCATTAATGCGAACTATGTATGGTAAATACCCTGAATACCATACTTCAGCAGATAATAAGGAATTTGTTTCATTTGATGCAATGGAAAAATCTGTTTCGAAGTATCTAGAAGTTATTGAACTTATAGAAAAAAATGAGAAATACATTAATAAAATGCCATTCTGTGAACCACAACTTGGAAAAAGAGGATTATATCCAACACTTGGTTCTCAAAAAGGAATGCAAGATTTTGTAATAGCAATGATGTGGATACTTAACCTATCTGATGGAGAGAATGATTTAATTACAATTTCGGAAAAGAGTAAAATTGCCGTAAAAGATTTAATTCCTGTTGTTGACAAGCTAATTAAGAATGGAATTTTAGAGAACGAACCTATCGAATAAAAAAAGTCCAGCCCACAACAATGGTAGTCGTTGCACAACTGCTACCAAATGAAATAAATGGATTAAAAAGAAGCCCTTAGCGGGCTTTTTATTTTTCAGAATTGAATGTTGGTCTAGAATACCAGGAGACTCAATATTACGCAGCGGTTGACTTTTTCGGAGGACATGAAGCACTGGAAAAAACAATTGAGAGAGAGAAAGCAAAAAGAAATAAATGCAGAGTGCATAATTGCCACTTAATAATTGTGCACGAAGGTTATGACTTTGAAGTTGTAAAGAAACAAATTGAAAAAACATTAAAAAACGATGCCCAATAACTAAGCATTCGTTTTGCCGATAGGCCAAGAATGAATGCATTGATGACGGATCCGGGCCAACCATTTTGCTCCTATGGGGAAAGCCATTTTCTGGGTCTGATTTATAGTGGAGAAGATTGGGTAAGAATATGTTGGGCTGCTAATGCAGCCCTTTTTAAAGCGGTGTCCTTTTTCTATGATCTTGCTTCCTTGCTATTTGCTGCATTTTGGTTTTAAACTCTCGTTTTTAGGCATAGGAAGTCCTGATCGCTTCAGCCCTTTTTTCTGCCCATAATCTGTCTTTCATTTTCAAATAATAATGGTCCTTTCTGTGGAGGTTCGCCTGCATCAAAGTTAAAATGGTGTGTAGCCTTGCCGTTTATAGAAAAACGCTGCCTTAATCTGTCTTGGAGCTGGCTAAATCCCGCTACTTGAGAATAGTCCCGCTCTGTTAGTGTTCGTGATTTTTTTTATACATGATCCCTAGTTTAGATTTTAGTGGATTTAAAAAATCAAGTACTTTTAATCAAAATGAGAAAGACTTCCAACCAAACAGGGGATTCGTTCAAAAAAAGCTAAACACATCGCCCTTCTGAACATATGCGCTTCGCTAAAACGTTATATACACTTTTCAAGAGATGCTAATTAACCACAACACCCTAAGTTTATACGGTGAAAAAATATTTGAAAAAGCTCAATTCAGACCTCCTTTCAAAAGACCAAATCACTTAAGTAATGAGGCCTGCTACCTTCATGTATTAGAAGGAGGCCATAATCAATATTCAGCAACAGAGCTAATAGAGTCCAAAAAAGACGGTGGAATATTTATGAAATGTGGCAATTTTATATTTGAACCTATAGCAGATAAAACTACTGGTGAAGCAAAACTAATAGCCATCCATTTTTTTCCCGAAGTGCTTAAAAAGCTTTTTAAGGATAATCCGCCAGAATTCTTATTTACAGATAATAGGAATATTGAGGCGGATATGACCAATATCGATAGCAATGAAATAATTAGTCATTATATAGAATCGATATCACTTTTATTTGATAACACCATACTGGCTCATGAAAGCATTTTAGAACTTAAGCTAAAGGAGATTATTTTAATCCTCTCCAAAATTGATGCTTCTGGCGTTAACCAAATACTCTACAACCTGTTCAATCCAACTACAGTTATCTTTAAAGATGTAATTGAAGCACATCTCTTTTCTGACTTGTCAGTTCAAGATTTAGCGGAACTGACCAATAACAGCTTAACATCCTTCAAACGTAAATTCAATGAAATTTATGATGCAAGTCCTGCTTCCTACATTAAAAACAAAAGGCTTGAGAAGGCTGCAAAGCTTTTGAAAATCACAAACCGATCCATATCCGACATTTCTTTTGAATGCACTTTTAATGATTTAGCTCATTTTAGTAATTCCTTCAAATCAAGATATAATTTAACACCCTCCGAGTATCGGATGAACCTAAATTCCAAATCAAAAGCCTAAACGTTCAAAAAAAAACATTCTCATTTCCTGAATTTTGTTGTCAAGGTTTAAGAGGTTCAAGACCTATTCCAAATCCGAAACAAAAAATAAAATTATGGAAAATATAATACTAGTAACCGCTGCCAATGGACATGTAGGAACACCTACAGTTCGAGAGCTTTTATCGTTAGGATTAAGAGTAAGAGCATTTGTAAGAAACGATAACAGTGATGGATCAAAAGCACTGCAGAAATTAGGAGCTGAGCTTTTCGTAGGAGATCTGAATGACATTAACGATTTAAGAAAGTCTCTAAAAGGAGTAAAACGTGCTTTTTATTGTTCTCCAACTACAAACTCTCACCTTGCTAAAAACACCACTGCTTTTGTACAAGCTGCTGAAAATGAAGGAATAGAACATGTAGTGTATTTAACACAGTGGCTTTCATCCGAAAACCATCATTCCCCTCACACAAGAGAGCATTGGCTAGCAGATCAAGTAGTTAAAATGCATAAAAAGGTGAATTACACCATTGTAAATCCAGGTTTATTTGCATTCTTTTATTTTATAACAAAAGAGGTTGTAGCTCATTTTGGAATGTTCCCAACACCTATAAAAAATGCAGCTCAAGGTAAGGTTGGATTAAATGCTCCACCATCAGAAGAAGACCAAGGAAGAGTTATAGCACAAATATTAAACAACCCAGCCCCACATGCTGGCAAAACATATCGCCCTACCGGACCTAAACTGATATCTTTTGTAGATGTAGCAAATACGTTTAGTAAAATTTTAGGTAAAGAAATAAAAGTGGCAGAAGTTTCAAGAAAAAGATTCCTTAAATCATTGAACTCTTTAAATGAGCCAACTCCGCTGAAAGATATGATGATAATGAATGTTCCGTACTATCAAGATGAATTGGAACGAAACACTTTTGCCTTTGGAACATCGGCGGTAACTTCAGTAGTTAAAGATTTAACGGGAAAAGAACCAGAAGATTTTGAGACAATTGCCAGACGAGAATTTGCAAAGTCTCCTGAAATGGAACCTACTTTAGGCAACAAGATGAAGGCTTTTAAAGGGTTTTTAAAAATCATTTTTACCAAGGAACCATCAGTTCAAAAATTAAATGAGAAGTATACTATTCCTGCATCAAAAACGGGCTATAAATTTGCTCAAGAAAACCCTAACTGGGTGAAAGAACATGAGAATCAGCCGTCTAATGCGAGAATTGGATGATACTACGTTTCATAATAATGCCCATTAAATATTCACATTAAAAAAACCAATATGCAAATTTTAGCTATAAGCAAATTAAAAAAAGGCGTTTAGCCCGATTCAATCGGACCGCATGGAAATGAAGAAGTACAACATACATTAGAGTCTTATCTCGAGGGTGAAATCCGCAATTTTTGGTTTCTAGTAAATCAACCTGGTGTTGTTTTTTTTCTAGAATGTACTGATGAAGATGAGGCTGTAAAAATTATGAATGAATTGCCCTTAGTAATCGCAAGATTGATGGATGTAGAAATTATTCCACTCCAGCCACTCCTACCCTTAGGAACATTAATCGGTGGCAAACTAATGATATAAGTGTTCTTAACCGCTTGAATAGTTGGACCTGTTTGTAGCCTTACAACAGGAACAAAATGGTAGAGGAAACAATCAAGAATGCACGAATTACAACTTCCGGACGAAGGCTTCGTAACTGTCCAGTCCACAGCCATACAAAGCATCTAAAATGAAGCGATGCCTGAGGTTTTTGGAGCTTTATGCAATCGCTTAATCTCCTCTTGGCTAAGAACAATGGGCAGTTTTTGATCCCCTTTAATTTGAGGTATCGCCTACCCGCTTCGCCTCCATGCCCATTAATTATAGGTTGCTCTAAGTCCGAAAATGCTGTGTTTAAAAAAGCTTTCGGAGGGAGTTTTACTTCTACTTAGCTCAGTGCGAATGTGCTGCTTTTGGCAGTAATAGAGCTAGTCTTCTATGCTTTCTACCGAATGCTTTTCACGAATTTGTTTATAATGCAAAGCTGGATGTTCTATGCATCTAAGAAAATTGAAGAGAGTGCTTATAGCCTTGCCGTTTATAGAAAAACACTGCCCTAATTTGTATTGTAACTGGCTAAATCCCGCTACTTGAGAATAGGCCAGCTCTCCCAGTGTTTGTGATTTTATTCCATGATCTATAGGTTGGATTTTAGTCGAAGTTAAAAATTCCGTTACTTTTAATCAAAATGAGAAAAGCTTCCGATCAAAGGGAGGATTCGTTCAACAAAACCTATAAGCAATAACGCCCTTCTGGACGTCACTGCTCATAGCTAACCGTTAGCCTTCATTAAAACCAACCTCTGACAATGATTAATTTCTTTAGAAAAATTCGTAAAAAAATGCTGACTAAAAATAGATTTAGCAGTTATATCCTATATGGGATAGGTGAAGTATTGTTAGTTGTAATTGGTATTCTCATTGCCTTAAAGGTGAATAATTTTAATGAAATACAAAAACAAGACACAAAGATTACTGGAGCTTTAAAAGAAATTCATCGGGATCTCTCTGAGGATATAAAAGAGAGCAATGGCTTGATATCAAATTATAGTCATGAAGATTCTCTTATTAATATTCTTATGACAAAGAAAATATCTATAGAAGACTTCAAAGGAGCTCAAGGTTTTATGTTTGCAAATGCGGCAACAACTCTTCATACTTTGAATATTAATGATAATGGGTATGAATTGTTAAAGGCCAATAGTGATAACATGCTCAAAAAGTATCAACCATTATTAAAATCACTCAAAAAAATCTATATAGATGACAAAAAAGGGTTAGAATTGACCGGAAAAATTTCAACGGATATTATAATTGACTATTTTTCTAGGAACGTGCAAAACACGGAATGGTTTAATGATTTGTTTTACAATGGAAACCTTACTCCAAAAGCCATTGATTTTTTTCGAAATGATCCTTATTTTAAAAATCATATGACCCAATATCAGGGCATTGTAATAAATAATCATTATGAATATTTACATCAGTTTCGAATAGACGCAGAAAAATGCTACCAAGAACTAACTAAAATATTACAACTTGAAGATCTAATTGCTTCAGATTCTACTTACTATAATATTGATGTTAAAGATTACGAACACTTTGTTGGCACTTATAAAAAAGATAGTACGGCCACAGTGATTATAAGTATGGAAACTGACAAATTATTCTACCAATGGGGAGACGAAAAAAAAGCTAGAATATTTCCAATCTCTAAGAGCTCATTCGTCCACCAGCTTTATAGTGTATTTAACAATATTGTATTAGATTCAACAGGTCAAGTACATAGCTATAATATACACATAGGAAAAGACAACATATCTATGAAAAAAACAGATTAAAACGACAGGCCAATAACTAAGCATTCGTTTTGCCGATAGGCCAAAAATGAATGCATTGTTGACGGATCCGGGGCAGCCATTTTGCTCCTATAGGGGAAATCGATTTTCTAGGTCTGATTTAGAGTGGAGAAGATGGGGTAAGAATCTATGTTGGGCTGCTAATGCAGCCCTTTTTTAAGCGGTATCCTTTTTCTATGCTCTTGCTTTCTTGCTATTTGCGGCATTTTGGTTTTAAAACCTGGTTTTTGGGCATAGGAAGTCCTGACCGCTTCAGCCGTTTTTTTGCCTATAATCTGTCTTTCATTTTCAAATAATAATGGTCTTTTCTGTGGAGGTTCACCTGCATCAAAATTAAAATGGAGTGTAGCCTTACCGTTTATAGAAAAACGCTGCCTCAATTTGTATTGTAGCTGGCTAAATCCCGCTACTTGAGAATAGGCCAGCTCTCCCAGTGTTTGTGATTTTTTTCCATGATCTATAAGTTGGATTTTAATCGAAGTTAAAAATTCCGTTACTTTTAATCAAAATGAGAAAAGCTTCCGACCAAAGGGAGGATTCGTTCAACAAATGTGTAAAGAGTATAGCAGCCATTGAGATGCTAGCACCCCATACACCTGCGTTATTAGCAATTAAAAAAATCACCGATTGAAGTAGTATGGCCAAGAAAAAAACAGTACAAATGCTGAGGATAACGTTGATAGTTGCATCTATATCCTCCTTGTTCTTTGTACCATGGTTATTCGTAAAGGCATGGATACTTCCGCTACCGGATACCGTTCAAGAACAGTTAGATGAGGCCATTGGTCATGGATTTGAAGGAATGGTTGTTTATATAGACCAGGCCGATAAACCTCCTCAGTATTTTGCTTCCGGTTGGCATGATCGAGAATCTAAGATACCTGCCAAACCTCAAGCATTATTTAAGATTGCCAGCATTAGTAAGCTATATGATGCCGTGGCTGTTACCAAATTAGTGAGTGATGGACGGCTTTCTCTAGATAAAACAATCGCAGATTATTTACCGGAGCTTGTGGGAAGAATCGAAAACTCAAACAGAATCACTTTGAGGTTGATGATACAGCATAGAAGTGGCATTCCCAATTTTACGGATGCCCCAAATTTTTGGGCAGCTCCAACAGAGAGCTATGAAGAAAGTCTTGCATTGATTCAGAATAAGTCGGCCAACTTTGAACCGGGTGAAGACTATGAATATTGCAACACAAATTACCTATTAATCAACAAGATAATGGATAATGAACTAGGTTATGGGAACTTTGAATTCATTCAGGAAGAAATTCTAACACCGCTAAACCTTAACAATACATTCGCTTCGCTCAGTGAAGTGGATATAGACGATGTGATGAGCGGCTATCATATAGGACATCCCTTTGATTTGAAGGCAGATGAACATGGCATGCTAGCCACAGCAGAAGACGTGGGTACTTTCCTAAGGGCATTGAACGATGGATCATTATTTGAACCAGGAGAAAAGGAAATGTATACTTCTATTTATAAGTATGAACATGCCGGTTGGGTTCCAGGATACCAAAGTTTTGCAAAATATCACAAAGACCTTGATGCTGTTGTTGTCGAGTTCTACAGCACAACGGATCCTGAACTGTACAATTGGAACTTGTCAGAAATTATAAATAATAGAATTATTAAAATACTGAAAGAGCAAAAAAATTCATAACAATTCATAAAAGGCTCTTTATAATAAACGCTGTACACAAGCTACAAAAACAGATTAAGTAGCAGCACTATACTTCCAGCACTCCATTTGCGATACGCGCATCTTCCAGCACTTCCACTTTTTCTAATTCCTTCGAAAAATCAACGCCTTGCATTTTTAAACTTTGGACGCGATACAGATACGCAGCACCTTCCATTATTTGCAGGGCAACATCCGCCACTTTTCTATTTTCGTACTGCTCTAAATAAGTGCCTTTCACCCAATCATTGAATGCCCCCATGGCTGGTCCACACCAAATTTGATAATCTAAGACTCGATCTGGCGTTCCTGCATTTGCCCAATTGGAGGACAAACCAAGGTACCATCTAAAAATCAAGGCCATTTTCCGACGCGGATTATCTTTGGCGCGTTCTATTTGCTCAGGATCCCTTTGTTGGAAGAATTCAATGCAGGATTGCCAAATTTCCTCCAATGGTTTTCTGAATACTTTTTCCTCTAGATTTTGTCGTTCCGCTGCTGGAATTTCATCAATGGATTCATACGTTTTATAATACTGATATAATTTTTTGGCCCTTGGACCGAATAATGTTCCTCGTTTCAATACTTGCAAATCAACACCCATCTCAAACATATCGGACGCAGGAGCACCCATTACATCCGTTGACTCTACCACTTGCAGCAACTTCCTGACATGTTCAGAGGTGCCTGCCTCTACACAAGCCTGATTCACACTTCCGGTTACCACATAAGCCGCGCCCATCATAAAAGCCGCCAATGCAGATGCAGGCGTGGAGATGCCCCCTGCTGCACCGACGCGTATTGGGATTGCGAAAGTATTTTGCTTTTGCATTTCATCTCTCAATTGAATGATGATCGGCAGTAAGGCAACTAAAGGTCGATTATCGGTATGGCCACCTGAATCTGCTTCAACCGTAATATCATCGGCCATCGGAACCTGTTTTGCCAACTCAGCTTGTAGCGCTGTGATTTTTCCTTTGCCCAATAATGATTGCACAAATGCCTCAGGTGGCGCTTGCATAAATGGAATCGCTATTTCCTTTCTGGAGATTTTAGCAATGACTTTGTTTCCAATTACGATGTTGTTTTCTGCATCTCGGCTAAGGCCTGCCACCCGATAGTAGACAATGTTTTCTGTCAATGCCAAGAATGCAGATGCTTCCACAACCTTCACGCCTCTATCCAAAAATAAATCCACCGCTGCCGCTTCCAAAGCTTGTTCAGATGGGGAGTGGATCAAATTGACGGCATAGGTCTGATAAGGCAAATTCGCTTGAATGGTGTTGAGCGATTCAGTGATTGTTTCAGGAACCTGACCAGCCGCTCCATACGATGCCAATAAATTTGCTTTCCCAATAGCAATGACTAAATCCGCAGAAGCGATTCCGTTCGCCATTGCTCCTGTTTTATAGGCATATTTCAGCTTATAATCTGAGCGAAAAGTTGGATCTCCTAATTGCTCGGCAGTCATTGGACTCACCATCGCCAATACTTGCAATCCTCTTCCTTCAGATACCAATGTTCCGCTATTGCCCACGCCAATGCGGCCAGTGAAATCCTTCATGACGTAGCAGGGCTTATTCGTCTGCGCCAATTTCTCTCTGATGCCCTCGACATCGAAAACAATATCTCGAGGAGAACCTTGCCAGAATAATTGCTGTGGTGTTCCGCTGAAATTAATATGCATACTTCTTAATTGTAACTATTAAGTGTTCCTAAATCTTCCTCAATTCCGAGCGCAATATCAGTGACTTGATAGATTCTCATTTTATCATTCCACAAAAATGCATCGGCAACGATGACCCATTGTGCACCTCGTTTTTCGATCGTTTTAATGTGCACCTCTAAATGCATTTCTTTGACAGCAAGCAGGATTTGACCGCGATATTTCCAGACTGTTTTATGATTCGGAACCTGCGCAAATTTTGGTGACTTGAAAGTTGCCCCTACATCTTGTTGCAAGGCAAATACCTGCATCGCTTGTAAGATCGATTCCACACCAAGTGATCCAGGCATCACCGGATCTTGGTAAAAATGGCAGGTGAAAAACCAATCATAGGTTTTTACAAATTTGGTTGCATGTATATATCCCTTCCCAAATTGGCCTTTGTCTTTTGCAATGATCAATTCATGCAGCATATTCAATTGATCGCCTGCCAAGCGGTAATGCGGTTTTGCTTCCGGTGCTTTAAACAACTTCATCTTTCCGTAAAGCGAGTCCAACTTGATTCTCATATAATCAGTCGCTTGCAATTGCTCGGTGATATACCAGGCGGGAATTTCCCCTCCTTTATCCAAGCCGCCCTGGGCTGCTAATGCCTCGGCTGTGAAAAATCCAAAGGAGGAATTTCCTTTATAAAAAAGGTGGCCATCAATCGATAGTTCAAAAGTATAGCGTTGCAAAATCGTCTCACCATAGGCAACAGAGGAAACCAGTACGGATTTATTGGTAATGGTCTTTCCTCTGAAATCTGTCCCCGTCGGAAGCGCAAATGTTTCCCCGTCCCCATCTAAATTTCGGAGATATAAATCCTTTTCTGGAAATTGCAAGGTGCTACCCATATAGGCGCCTAACAATCCACAAGGCTGCAATGCAATCTCCATCAACATCGAATAGGGCATCGTGATGTTGGAGTTTTGTAAATAATACCATGCGTCTTCGGGGACATCGTATTCTGCAATGATCGGAACGTCTTTGGAGAAATCTCCTTTGGTGCCATCCACACTCAAAATTCTTGAAATCAATTGCAAATCAGAATTGGGCTGGCGAGACATTTTGCGACCTTTATAAATGGCAAAGTCAGGGCCAAAGCATTCGGTCATATCTCCCAATGCGAAAGTGGTGATGTCCTTTTCATTCATCAACGCACCTTTAGAGCGCGGAGCGATTTTCACGCCTTCAGTCGGGTCAAGGTATTTTGGATTTGACTTTTCACGTAAAGCCAATCCGAGGTTTTCGAAGTGAACCGTGATAACGCCATCTGAAATAATCTCTAAATCACCGATCACATATGGATCAGGAAAAAGACCAATTTCTTTGATTTCGAGTTTGTAAATAAGTTTGGTGTCCGCAGTAGGAGTCACTTGTTTGCGACAGCGTACCCGTTGTCCCAAACCAAAAATAGGTTGAAAGCGTGCGTCTTTCGTCATCCGTTGCAAGCCCAACATCAACATGAAAAAGCGCAGCAAATTTCCGCCGCCTTCTGCTTGCAGTGATCCCGCCAATACCTCATCATCTCTGAAATGACAAGGGAAATACCAATCATCAGGATGCAAATCTTTTTCCGCCACAATCGATCCTAAGCCATAAGCACCTCCAGTCAGATCGACTGAAGTAATGCGATCGAGCATGAGGATTTTTTCAGGTGGAATGCGCAAAGATGGATTACGACCATTTGCAAAATAAGCGATATCATCAAAGCATTTTTCGACATCTCCATCGATTAAATATTGTAAATCTTGCTTTGAAAATGAGGTCTTTTGCGTGTTTAGTAAAGGTGTGAAGTATTTTCGTTCTGCATTTTTTCTGGCTTCAATTTCGCTTTTGGCATACACAACTCCGGCGCCGTCTAACAATTGGTCATCCGCAAAAAATCCCGCACATCCGCCATCCATTTTCAATACTACCCGATCTTCGACATAACATAAATAACTGAAGAAAAACATCAAATTATCTCCGTTACGGACAAACGAATCGATCGATATATCATAGCGCAATGTTTGTCCTTCATAAGGCAGATCGTCCATGAATGTCAGCGTACAATCCAATAATCGATACACCAAATTGCCTTTATTTTGCAAATCAATTCCCAAATAAGAAATGAGGAGCAAATCACATTGGCCAGACTCCACGCAAACGGCAGAAGGAATCTGTTGATCAGTGGTATACCAGGCATTGTATGGAATATCATACTCGGTGGTCATGGTCGATGGTTGGTATACCCCTAGTTTTGCATTCATCTTGGTTACTCGGCTAACCAGCAAATACGGATACATTGGCAACATCACTCGACGTCGATAGGTATCTATAATCGCATATTCCGGACCAAAAACATTGGCAATTTTTCCGCTTGCAAATTCTTCCAAATCTTGTTGAGAAAAGACAATTTCCTTGCCTTCAAATTGTTCGCCAGCCTCAAAATTCTGGAGACGCAGTCCGTTCTCGCCTATTGTATTTTTAGGAATTGCGATAGTTCCTTTGTTTTTTAAAGTAGATGTATCCATAGTTGCACTTCTTCTTTCGACTTTGCTAAAATTTGTTGTGAGTGATTGATTATTATGCGTTCCGGGCCTTATAAAATCAGCTGATGAATTAAAGTCATCTGATTCATGACCAGCCAAAACCAATGCTCTTTTGATGGTCGGCTTTTTCTTTCCGCTATTCCTTGCCTTACTGAAACGCGCTACTACCTTTTCATCTTCAAACAACTGATCCAGTGGCGTTCCTCCGGGAATTATTTTCTTCATGAATTGGCGTTGCGCCGTAGATCCCTCCACTTTTGGAAATAGCAAAGACAGATCTAACTGGACACCATGACTGGTCAATTGCGCCAATAAATTGACCAAATTACTACTATCCGATTTCCCTTTTTGATCCATCGCTACCGCATGATGCGCTTTGCCTTTCAGGTTGCTTTGAATCCAATTGGTGCAGCTTGCATTGGCGCCGACCTCAATAAAAATACGCGCGCCAGCATCATAAACCGTTTGGATGGTTTTTGGAAAATTGACTTGTTGAGCGCAAACAGCCACTGAGTTTTCAGCAATTTCCTGACTGTTTACAGTAATCTTATCTTGGGTGATACTCGAGTAAAAATCAATCTGAGGATGGTCGGCGATCTCAAAGTGGTGCATGTCCAGCAGACCTTCTTTTTCCCGATTACAAAAATCATGATGGATCACATTTTGAAACGGAATCGGAATGGAAGGACAGTTTAGTTCAGCAGCGATTTGCAAACAGGTTTCCTTATCCCCTGAAATAATAACTTCCTCATCCGTATTGATGAATGTCAAAAACACCTTTTCTTTTCCTTCTATCAGCGCTTCCACTTTCTGCTGTGGTGCTAACAGAAGAATACTTATCCATTTCTCTTTAGCGGTTTCGCTACTGACGCCCCAGTGTTCTGCGAGTAATTCTAAGTCGCCTGCAAATCGATTTTTAAAAATCGGGGACTTCCGAAACTTCTCGGCACCACGAGGATGCCACACCCCCAAAGCATACCACATGCTACTGCATTCTCCCATGCTATAACCGAATGCAATTTCCGGAGTCAATTTGAATTGGTCTCGTAAGATCTCCGTGAAAATGGCCGAATAAAAAACACCCGCCGACATCATCGCAATTGAATTCGTGTGAATATTGGGAATGGCTTCGTCTGCGCTTTTTAGTTTTGGATATAAATAATCCCCATTGATAAACTGATCGATGTTCTCTACCCGGTTTTCATATCGAGTCAATATTTCGGGGAAAAGCTGAAAGCTATCTTTTCCCAAGCCTGTATAAGCAGTTGCAGAACCTGGATAGACAAAAGCCACTTTCCCTTCATGTCCTAATGGGCTTGGTGTAAAGTAGCTTCCCATTGGAGTTTTTAGCGCTTGATTTTTTTGGAAGGAAAGCGCCAATTGATTTTGAAAAAATTGAATCTCCTTGCCTAAAGAGCTTTTGCTTTTCGCAATCAGTACGATGGAATACTGGGATTTTTGGGTAGAAAATTGGCTGTAAAAATGCTGTGCTATTGAACTCAGCTCTTGATCCAATTTCAGCTTTGATTTTAATACTTCAAGCTCCGCTAGCAGCGCTTGGCTATTCTTGCCCGCCAGAATAAATAATGTGGGCGTTTGACTGAGTAAAAATGACTGGGTATCATTTCTCTTTGAGTCCGAACTGGATAGTTGAATTTGAATACCCTCTACGCCATTTACAGCGGCCGTTCTTTTGGTCAGTCCGCCTGGCAAAATCCAAGGTCGGGATTGGGTAGGAAAATAATAGTCCGTCTTTTGGAAATTATCGTTTTGAGGAGCCGTCCAATTGGGTATACCGGGAATAAACCGATGATATATGCATAGCGCTGTTTTTATCAAACCAGCCATTCCTGAGGCAGCAAAAGTGTGCCCGATATTCGCTTTGACCGTCCCTAATGCCGTAGGTGTGTTAGACTTATTTTGGAATAGATGATCCTGTTCGGATCGATCTTGAGCAGAGATTCCTGTCGCAGCTAATTCTAGATAATCGAATGATTTTTCCGCATTGGCCTTGCCTATTTCATCGATGACGGTATATACTTTTTCATGCTTTTCATGCGTGTTTTTCTTTAAAACGACGGCACCGGCACCTTCCCCGATCATCCAACCTTCATTGTCCGCATTAAATGAAAAAGATGGTTTTGGATTGGTATTCGTAGCATGCTCCTTTTGTCTCAATAATACATTTTCAAGACCACCGGAGAAATCGACGGCACCTATCACAACGGCATCTACCTCACCCAATGACAACATATTCTGTGCAATCTCCAATGCTTTGAACACGGAGTTTTCACCACAAGAAACGGTAAATGCAGCACCCGAAAAATCCCATAGTGCGCTGATCCTACTTGCCATTAAGTTGCCAATAAAACTGGTGAATTCGCTTGGAGCAGGCTTACCTTCTCGGTGATAAATACCTTTCTTAGTCAATTGAATGAGTTCCGCTATTTCTTCTTCTGTTAGCTCAAGACCCGCATTTTCCAAAGCCTCCTTTACCTGCCATTCTACATCCCACCGGGCCAGACATTGATGAATCGCTAATTCGGTTTCCATAGCCACCAATACGGCTACATTTTGATGCTCTTCTAAGCCTGCGTCTTTTATGGCATTGTCTGCCACTTTCAGAAGCAACGCTTGCTGAGGATGCAAACGTTCGGCCTCTTTTGGCTGGATTTTATAGCGTAGCAAATCAATTTCGAACTCCTCAATATATGCGCCCTTCGGCGGAGTTCCATTTTCAAAGCCATACTTTCTCAGCACGGATGTATTGGCTTCCATGCCTTTCCATCTGTTCTTTGGAAGTGGACCGAAAAGTTGATCTCCATTATAAATGGTCTGGTAGAAAGCGTCCAGGTTTTCGCAAGTTCCAAAATGAGCATCCATCCCAACAACAGCCATCGGCTGTAATTCCACCAACTTATTGGGGTGATCAGCGTCGCTTTTTTTAGCTAAATAATTTTGAACGACCATATGCGCATTGGTGCCACCAAAGCCAAATGAATTAATCCCTGCTTGCTTTTTCTTGTTTTTCCAAGGGGTATGATTTACGATCATACCCTTGTCCCCCTCCCAATTACTATCCGATTTGATTGGATTCTTTAAATTAATATTGGGCGGAATTACCTCATGCTGCATGGCTAATAAAACCTTTAATAAGCCAGTCATTCCTGCTGCAGTAAGCAAATGGCCCATGTTCGACTTTACAGAACCGAGCAATGGGCTAGCATCATATTTCGAAAAATAAGTAGCTACTGAGTTCAACTCAGTGATATCTCCAAGTGGAGTTCCCGTTGCATGACACTCGATATAAGATGTGTCTGTTGGTGAAATAGCATTGTTGGCGTATGTTCTTTCGAAGGCTAAATTTTGTCCCTTGGGATTTGGGCTCAACAAGAATTTCCCGCGTCCATCATTTGACAAACCTATACCACCAATAACTCCAATTATTTCATCTCCATCTCTTTCTGCATCCTCCAGTCTTTTCAACAAAACCATTCCTGCGCCTTCAGAAGAAACCAATCCTGCAGATGCGGCATCGAATGGAACAAATTTCTCCTCCATGGGCGAATAAGCATGGAATATGGAAAATCCCATATGAATAAATAGTTGGTCGGATGCACTCACTGCGCCAGCCAACATCATGTCTGCTTTACCCGTTTGCAATTCATCACAAGCCATCTTAATCGCATATAAAGAGCTCGCACATGCAGCATCCAATTCATAATGCGTTTTTCCAAGTGCCAATGCTTTGCTCACCATTTCCGATGGCGTGTATTCCAGCACCTTATTTTCAGGAGGAATTTGATTGTGATCTTTTAATCTAAATTCCGGCGCTTTTAATAAGCCTTGAATATTGGATTCTAAAGAACGACAGTAGATATCTGAAATAAGTTGATGGGAAGAACTTGTCGGAAAAGATAAATTTCCGAGAATTAAGCCACAATTTTTCAACTGTTCCTTTGCTTGATAATAGCCACCATCAATGAGTGCTTCCTTTGCAGCGTAAAGAGACCATTGAAACAATTTATCTTGTTTGCTCAAATAGTCTGCTGACAATTCAAAGCCATTTGGATCGAACTGGAAGTCACGAATATAACCGCCACGAATAGAATAGCATCGGTCTTCTATTCCTTTTTCAGGATGGAAAATCAATGCAGGATCTACCCCGAAATCGTGCTGTGTTGCATGACTCGTCAGGTCCTTTTCAGCCATCAGATTTTCCCAAAACTCCTTCGGTGTCGAGGATCCAGGGAAAAGTGCAGATGTTCCTATAATGGCTATTTTGGTCATGATTGATTTTTTGGATCTTCCGTCTTCCTGCTTATTACCATACTAATTGCCTGGAGATGGTTACGGTTGCACCCGATGTTTTGATATACACAATCCCTTGCTCATCATAGACGGTACATTCTGCAACCAACTTTGATTCATTGGCTTCTTGAACTTTAACCGTTACAAATAATTCTTTGCCAAATGGAACAGGTCGATACAATATTGCACTATTGGTTTGGAGTGGAAGGCTTTTGGCACCGTCGTAATTTTTTTGGACCCAAACCAGCATTCCTTGATACTGAATATCTGCAAAAAATGTATTGATACTACCTACTGGAAACTGTCCTTGTTCAGACAAGGGTACCTCCGGAGCAATGCAGGAAAGCACGATTTGGTTCTCATTACAGTCCAATATTTCTTTTATTCCCTGGAAATACGGAGCATGAAAAAGGGAACCATCTCGATATAAATCTTGCCCGTCTGTTGGTTGATATGTGCCGCTTATTTGATGATCAAATGTGGGTGATTTTGGAAAGGATTTCTTATTCAATACCGTTACCGTTGCGCGATAATGATTGCTTGGCAACCTTTTTCCTTCGCTAAAAACGGTCGTTTCAAAGACTATTTTTTCTTGGTCTTTCTCCAGCTCCTTTAGCTCCAAAACATAATCCTCCTTCTGATTCCCATCGAAAATAATTCCTTTGAACAAGGAGGTGTTTTCAATTTTGAAAACCGAATAATCAGGATAGAGCTTTTCACAACTGTGCGCCATCCAGCCTACTGCATTGACCACCGGTAAAACCGGATTGTTTTGAATCTTATGGTGGTTTAGAAATGGATTATTTTCCAGCCTCAATTGCCGATGAATGCGGTGTGTTCTTAAAGCCCCTAAATGACTTACCGCTGCCGGTAATGTGCCACCAATAATCACTTGAGGCTGATTGGCATAATCAGTGTTTAGTTCGTTCACCAGCATGGCAGCGCCACCTTCACTGTTTACTAAGCTAATGCCGGCTGCTTCAAACTGCGCTTTCAATTCTCCACTTACCATACCACTATCCCATGCGCCCCAATTGATGGCAGATACCTGTGTTTCCGGATGATTGATTTTAAATAGATGTGCGGCCTTGCTCAAGATTTCATTCGCAATTGCATAATCTGTTTGCCCCACATTCCCATAAAATCCAGCGACCGAAGAAAATAAAATCAAGTGATCTAAATGATGAATATCAACGGCTCCAAGCAGACTCAGCAAGCCATCCAATTTGACAGATAAGACATTTTCAAAATCACTTTCCGTCTTATCCTGAATGTACTTATCCGCCAATCGACCTGCGCCGTGAAGGATTCCTGTAATCTTTCCAAGTTGTATTGTTGCCTGATCTAAGGTGTTTTTAAAACTTGCTAAATCAGTAACGTCTCCTTGAATATAGATGACCTCACTGCCATGACTTTGAATCATAGAAATCGTTTCATCCATTTCCTTTTTGGCCAGGATATTGTTGAATATGCTTTTTACTTTCGGAAGACTCGGTTGTTCTCCTTTTGCCTTCATATCCATCATAATCAGGCGTTTCAAGGCACCTTCGTCGTTTTCATTTCTGGCGAATTCAGGAATTTCAGTGTCAAGGGTCGATCTACCGAGCAGTATAAATTTGCACGCAAACGTCTTTGCCATTTCAATGACACAGGCTGCGGTCACCCCTCTTGCACCGCCACTGACAAGAAATACAGAATCACCTCTGACGGTAGTTGAGATCGTATGATTTTCTAGCAATTCAGTTGGAGTGGCAGTAGTGGTTTTTCTCCCTTCTTCAGAATAGGCAACTTCTACAATAGACACATTGGCATCGTGATATTCCGCCAATAGTTGATGGGTGATTTGGTCAATTGATAATTCCGGTTGAATATCAATCGCTCTGCAGTAAACTGGCGACCACTCCAAATTCAAACACTTTACCAAACCTGTTATGCCACCACCAACGACAGAGGTATTTCCTCGTTTTGCTTGTCCCAATTGCCCATCCATTCTTGTACAGCTAAGGAAACTGGCTCTTTGATCAATTCCCAACTCATTCAAGTCCTTTTGCACATGTTTCGCAAGAAAAAACAAGGCTTTAAGTACTTCTTTCTCTTCTGAAAAATGTTCTGTGAATTGAGATCCTTGAAATTCGAAATGAGGATGCAGGTGTATCAGGCTTCCAATTTTTCCATATTTCGCTTGGATTTCCTGGATGGCATTGCCTACGGACTGATCGCTACTATCTGTTAAAGTAAGTGCGTCCTTATTGATTGGATTATGAATACCACTCAAATTGAGCGCGACTACTTGATTCCCTTTTTTCTGTAATGCCGCGATCACATGAGGTGTCAATTCTGAGCCGTCATTGGTCACTAAAACAATATGCGAAGAGGGCATAGCAAATTCAAGAAAGTCAGGTTGCGGCAAGTATTTCAATCCAACTTCAAAACGTTTCACTCCGTGGAAAGAACCTGTTTGGACCAGCCCCTGCTTTTGCGGCACTACCTCCATCTCGTTGTTTTGAGTTTTGGTTTCAATACCGCTTAGGCCATTACTTTTTTTTTTGCATTTTCCCCAACAAAAGAGACGATCTCCGCCAAGGTTCTCAACTCTGTTAATTCATTGGGATTGATGCCCGACATTTCAGGATGCAGCTTGGTAAGTGCACCGAATATTTCGACTCGTTTGATGGAATCAATTCCTAAATCCGCTTCCATATCCATATTGAGTTCCAACATTTCAGATGGGTAACCTGTCTTTTCACTCACCACTTGCAATAAGGAAGTAGTCAATTTGTCAACATCCATTCCTCCATTATTGGTTGGAGTATTATCTGAAACTGGAGGAGCTGGAGAAGCTGTAACTGCAACTGGAGCTGGAATGGCCGTCGCCTTTTGAGGAGTTGCCGATCCAACAGAGCCATTTGATTCGCCGCTTTTTGTGCCGACAAAAGAGACGATCTCCGCCAAGGTTCTCAACTCTGTTAATTCATTGGGATTGATACCCGACATTTCAGGATGCAGCTTAGTGAGTGCACCGAATATTTCGACTCGTTTAATGGAATCAATTCCTAAATCCGCTTCCATATCCATATTGAGTTCCAACATTTCAGAAGGGTATCCTGTCTTTTCACTCACCACTTGCAATAAGGAAGTAGTCAATTTAGTAACATCCATTCCTCCATTATTGGTTGGAGTATTATCTGAAACTGGAGGAGCTTGAACTGCAACTGGAGCTGGAACTGCAACTGCAACCGGAGCTGGAATGGCCGTCGTTTTTTGAGGAGTTGCCGCTGCAACAGAGCCATTTGATCCGCCACTTTCTGTGCCGACAAAAGAGACGATCTCCGCCAAGGTTCTCAACTCTGTTAATTCATTGGGATTGATGCCCGACATTTCAGGATGCAGCTTAGTGAGGGCACCAAATATTTCGACTCGTTTAATGGAATCAATTCCCAAATCCGCTTCCATATCCATATTGAGTTCCAACATTTCAGATGGGTATCCTGTCTTTTCACTCACCACTTGCAATAAAGAAGCAGTCAATTTAGTAACATCCATTCCTCCATTACTGGATGGAGTATTATCTGAAACTGGAGGAGCTTGAACTGCAACTGGAGCTGGAACTGGAGCTGGAATGGCCGTCGTTTTTTGAGGAGTTGCAGATGCAGCAGTGCCATTTGATGCGCCACTTTTTGCGCCAACAAAACGGACGATCTCATCCAAAGTTCTCAACTCTGTTAATTCATTGGGATTGATGCCCGACATTTCAGGATGCAGCTTAGTGAGTGCACCGAATATTTCGACTCGTTTAATGGAATCAATTCCTAAGTCCGCTTCCATGTCCATGTTCAGTTCCAACATTTCAGAGGGATATCCTGTCTTTTCACTCACCACTTCTAATAAGCTGCTGGTCAGCTTCGTTAAATCCAAGCTTGTTCCATTTGGAGCTGAAGGGGCAGCTGATGTGATCGTTGCTGTGGCATGTCCGTTTAGCTTTGTCAATTCCAAGCCTGTTCCGTTTGAAGCTGAAGGGGTTGATGCTATGATTGCGGCTGGGGCATGTCCGTTGGAGCCGTTTGAGGTAGGTGCTGATCTAACTCCATTGGTCCCATTACTCGGAAATAAAGTCACTGGGGGCGTCGGGTTCAAATGGGTAGAATCCAATGGCGCTTCTGCCATATTCCTATTTCCACCACTCACATTTTGCGCTAAAATATCCAACAATTGTTGAGACTGTTGATTTTGCTGATCCATAAATCTTTCGAAAATATCCAATGATTTCGTCTGATTAGCCTTGAATGAATCGAGTGTGGTTTGCACTAATTGAAAGACTTCTTTATTCATGATTTCTTCTTCATTTTCAGGTGGAATAGCAGTAGAATGTTGGGAAGGGACTTCTACTATTTTTTCGACCGTGACAATTTTTTCTATTATTTGTGTTTCTCCTCCAGCGATTTTAAAGCCGTCATTCATCATTTCCTGATGTGCTTTTTGAGTTGGCGCCGAGACATAATTATTGCCGCTTAGCGGGACGGTTAATTTTGACTTCGGAGGAAGGGGAGCGATTTCTTTTTTATACGGATCAATATTGGAAAGTGGCAGACCAAGGACTTGCATCTGTACGGTTGCCTGACGGAAAAGCAAGTCGCTGTCTTTTTTTGCACTTGCGTTTACAGCAATTACATGATGCTCTTTTCCTTCCAAAATAGTACTAACCAGATTTGTTAAAATCCCTTTCGGACCAAATTCAACAAAAACACGACCACCCGCATCGTAGATATTTTCAATCTGATTTTTGAATAAAACCGGGTTTAAGATTTGATTTTTTAGAATGGATTTAAGATCATTTAAATCAGTTGGATATGCCGTACCCGTGGTGTTGGAATAAACAGGTATTGCTGGAGCATTAAAATGCTGCTGATCCACAAATTCCGAAAACGGTTCCTGTGCATGTCTGACAAACTCGGTATGAAATGCCGCAGCAACTGGCAAAGGCACCACTGAGAAACCTTGCGCTTTTAGTTGCTCTTCTGCTGATTTAATCGCTGCGGTACTTCCGCCCAAAACAACCTGCTGATTAGAATTCACATTTGCGATCATAACCCCACTGATATTTTTGATGGCATCTGTGACTTGCTGCTCAGGTGCTTTCACCGCCAGCATTGTCCCCGCATCATCCTTGGGATTATCAATGGCCATGGATTCACCACGTGTTTTTGCCAACTTCAAAAAGGTAATATCATCATATACACCAGCTGCCCAAAGGGCTGTCAATTCTCCAAAACTATGTCCCGCTGTAAATTGTGGGGAGAAGCCTGCGTGCTTCAAGATTTTATATTGCCCCATGCTCAAAACACCAATTGCAGGCTGGGCAAACTGAGTTTTAGTCAGCTCCACTTGCTGCTGACTACTCTCTTCTTTGCTGAATACCGGAATAGGAAATATATGATTGGACAATGGATTGGAGCCGGTAGATTTGAATAGATGGTCCGCTTGTTCAAATGTTTTTGCAACGGTCGGAAAGGCATTGGCCAACTCCTTTCCCATTCCTATATATTGCGATCCTTGGCCTGCGAATAAAGCGACAACTTTATTGATATTGACATCAATGCCTGTTGGCCGATAATAAATCCCTTTTAGATGATCCCATGCGCTGGATGAAAAGCCTTGGGCATGAGCTGTTTCGAGCAGTGCTAAGCAATCTTGCTTCGAAGTTGCTACAAAACCTACCCGAGCATGCTGTTGAATTAGTTGAATGTTTTTGCTTTCAGCGACCAAATCCTTGAATACTGTTTCGCCTTCAGCTCCGTGTAACTGGCTTAAAACTTCATTTCCAAGTTTGAGCAATTCAGTTGGACTAGACGCTTGTAGTATGACTGTTTTATACGGTTCATGCAGTCGATAATCTGCGCTTCCTTGGCCTTGATATTCTTCCATGGTGATGTGCACATTGATACCTCCAAACCCGAAGGCACTTACACCAGAACGCCGTGGATGACCGTTTTGCAACCATGGACGAGCTTCCGTATTGATATAAAGAGCGGAATCCTCGATATTGAATTTTGCGTTGGGTTTTGCCACGTTAATCGTTGGCGGCAATACTTTGTGGTGTAAAGCCAAAACAGCTTTTATAATTCCAGCAGCACCTGCAGCCGATTTGGTATGGCCTATTTGAGACTTGACAGAACCTAGAGCAATGTGCTGCTTTCGCGGATTATTGGCCCCAAATACCATTTGCATAGAAGTGAACTCTGTAGGATCACCTGCGCCAGTACCTGTTCCATGCCCTTCGAGCAAACCCACCGTATCCGGTGAATATCCGGCATCTTCATAAGCACGATTCATGGCCATTGCCTGGCCTGCTGGACGTGGTGCATATACCGACTTGAAGCGACCATCGCTGGAAGTTCCAACACCTTTTATAACCCCATAAATTCGGTCATTATCTCTTTCAGCATCTTCCAGTCTTTTTAAGACCAACATGCCCAAGCCTTCACCGATCAACATTCCATCTGCGGCATCACTAAAAGGACTGATATTTCCAGATTTCGAGAAAGCAGGCGTCTTACTAAAAGACATATACATGAATGGAGAATTATCGGTGTCTACCCCACCCGTCAGCATCATATCACACCTTCCTTCTACTAATTCACTTAAGGCCATTTTGATTGCGCTCAAAGAAGCCGCGCATGCTGCATCAACGACACTATTGATACCTCCTAAATCAAATCGATTGGTGATACGACCGGAAATCACATTCCCTAAAAGACCAGGAAATGCATTTTCATTCCAACCGACATACGCACTTTTCATTTTTGCAACAATCTTTGGAATATCTTCCTCAGAAACACCACTTGCACGCAAAGCTCTTTCCCAAATTGGATATTGTAAACGAGCAATTAAGGGTGTAATGAGCTTTTGTCCTCCTCCGACTCCAAGTAGCACACCTGTTTTTTCTTTAAGTGCTTTGGTGAATTTTTCGGAATTTTTCCCATAACCTGCATCTTCAAAAGCGTCTCTTGCCGCAACGAGTCCAAGTAACTGTGATGCATCCGTCACCTCCAGGATATTGGGTGGCAATCCAAACTCCATTGGATTGAAATCTATCTCAGGTAAAAAACCGCCTCGCTTGCAATAGGTCTTATCAGGTGCGGTCATATCCTCATCGAAATAGTCGTCGATGTTCCAGCGATTGGGTGGCACATCTTTGATACTATCTCTCGATTGGATGATGTTTGTCCAGTATTCTTCAATATTTTTTGCGTCAGCAAACATCGCTGATAGCCCAATTACTGCAACTGGATTTTTCTTTAAGGATGAATTTAAATTCATGGAGTAGTCTCTTTATCCTATGTTATTGAATTGTTGTCTTTTACCTGAAGCCTTCATGAATCCTTTATATCTGGACAATGAAGAGTTCCTCTTGAATATGCAGCAGTTTAATCCCCTTGTCTGTGCACAATCCTCTTAAATAGGGGACCATAATGCCAAATGTCAATCGTTCTCTACTAAACTCAGTTGCTGGAAATAGTTTGTTATCCTTTAACATTTTCAGCAATTTGAGCACTGTTTTTCCGACCACCTCGACATCCATGTCTTTTTGAAAAATGCCATCCTTTAAGCCTGCATGAGCCAGATCAATTAATTGCTGATGCGCGTAGTTGCCATTCCTTTCATAGGATTCTTGCAACAATCCAGGGTAATAATGAATGATGTCACTAAAAAAATTAGGATTGACTTGATGTGAACGACGAACAATCTTTTGATGTAAATGTCCCATTGCTTCGATCACATTGTCGGACGATCTTATCACCTCCTCGTTTTCCTTGCGCACGTTCGCATTGTAAACATCAAGGCAGGCGTGCAACAATGTCACTTTATCTTCAAAGTGACTATAAATTGTTCGCTTCGAAGTATGTAGTTCCTTCACAATTCGATCGATTGTAATGGTTTTTACTCCGTTTTGCATAAACAACTTTATTGCCGTATCGATGATGAGTTCCTTCGTAATCATAAGCGGGTGAGGGCATTTGATATTTATGGTACTATTTTGGTTCCCTCAGTACCGTACAAAGAAAGGAAGATGATTTCAATTTCCAATGACTTAATTTTAATAACTTTTAATTTGAAGCCATTTCGAAGAGGAAAAATGAAAGTGAAAAATTTGATTTTCAGTTTCTGACAATCCAATTTAGATCTTGAAAGCGAAGTTTTTTGTTCATTTTCGCATTCCAAACAGAGTGTTCATCTGGTTTGAGAATAAAAGAGCAAATTCTGGCAGAACAAGTCTGTTGTGTCGAAGCATAAGAATACATGGACATTACAATCTATCGCACCCAAACCGAGTCTTTGATTAAGCAAAAATCACTTCAACAATTGCTTCAGCGTTTACCTCCCTCATTACAATTAAAAGCACTTCGATACCGAACTGAGTCGAGTAGATATAATTATATCAGTGGGCGCTTATTGCTGAAGCGCGGGCTTGATTTTTATGGCCTGGATAATGATTTGGAGAAAATTGAGTTTCAGAAAAATGGAAAACCCCTTTTATCCGGAATTCATTTCAATATTTCACATTCTGATCATCAGGTAATTTGCGGATTCTCCAAAGGAGGACCGCTCGGTATTGACTTGGAAAAAATTAGCCCAATAGATTTTAACGATTTCGCTTCAATGTTCTCAGCGCAAGAGTGGACTGCAATACGTGCTGCGGATAACCCACTTCGAACATTCTATTGGTTTTGGACGCGTAAAGAAAGTATCATCAAAGCACTTGGGCGCACATTACATTATTTGCATCAAATTGAGTTGGATGTCTCTTCTGATCATTTTGTGGTAGATGGGAAGCGCTATTTTTTGCGGAATGTTGATATTCAAGAAGGTTTTGTGGGTACGGTTTGCACCGAAGCGGAGATTGAAACGCTTGAGCTTGTTGACATATCGTTTTGAGACTGTGTTTACAGCAACTATGACAGGAGGTTCCCAGCGTTGTCAAGGCTGCGACCTAAGTAATCAGCCCATTTGAGGGCCTATAATTAGCTGACCATGTACATAAGTCTCCGTTTAGCTAATTATTTGTATTTTAAGGCGTGGAATGCATTGATAATGAATCGAATAGAGTTGCCAAAGAAGCTTGTAAATGAAGAGTCTTGTAAGGCTCATTTCAATAAATTACGTGAAGAAAGAGGTATCTGTTGTCGAAAGTGCCAAGGTACCTATCTGCATTGGTAAGAGAACTGCGACCGTTGGCAATATCGTAGCTGCTTTGCCCAGACATCTCTTTGAAGTGAAACTCTTTTGGAGTCTTCAAAGCTTCCTTATCATTATTGGATTTACACTTTATGTATGATGAGCAGTACTAAAAAAAGTATCTCCACTTTAGAGATCCAAAAACAATTGGGACCTATGCGTTATGAACCCATTTGGGCCATGATGCATAGAATTTGACGGATGATGAGCAGAAGGGATAATACTTATCTTTATATGGCCTGTTAAATTGCATGATGCATGGGAAACCGTTTACGGAAAAGCTAAAGAGGATGGTGCAGATATAATATATGGATAGCCCCTACAAAGGAAATAATTATAAAGTTCGAGAACGTAAATAAGTACATAATGACCATTGAAAGATTTGTAAGCTACGCACGGAAAAGAATAATGCCTCTTCTATTCTTAGCGTCAAGCATGGGACTCAGCGCTCAAGCAGATACAAGCAAAGGTTCAGGAAATATTATTTACCAAAATCAAAACACGCAAGCGCCAATAGAGAATCTCCCAATAACAATCGAAGCAATCACCATGCAAGATACACTAATTCCTTTTTTTGGCAGAGATACAACCGATGCGAACGGCATGATCAGCTACAATCTCATTTCTGGAATCAACCGACACATAGGCTTATTTGAAGAGTATAAAGAACTTACAAAAGTATTTCCTGTACCCGGTAGCGGCATTAACTTCCAATTACCAACAGAACTTTCTGACAACTACACCCTAAGCATCATAAACATGGCAGGACAAAAAATACTGCAAAAAGGCTTTAATGGACATCAAACATACGTGAATTTAGGTGAACAAGAACTAGGCACATACGCATACAACATCACCAATAAATCAGGCGAGAATACAATCTCAGGCAAAATAATTATTAATCCAGAATTACCAGCACAAGGAGAAGCACAACTGGGACAAGATAACAAATCAAATAGTTTCAAAACGACAAGCGTAGATGCAGACTACAAATTCACCTGGAACGGTCCAGGATTTGTTAATGGCAGCCAAATACTACAAGTAGACTCAGGATTCAACGCGACACAATACATAAACGTAACTCCATGGGGCGAAGCATTCGGGACAGGATTCACAATAGCAAGAGACAAGTTACGAACATTTATCCAAATACCGAACGTGCCTCTCGCATTCGAAGCAGCAAGTATGAACCAAATCATAGTTCCAGGACAAACGACATTCACAACAGGGGCAGCAGGAAATATACAATATCAAATTCCTGTAGCAGTTGATACGACAGGCGCAGCGACAAGTGGTACGGCAATCTATAAAATTAGCTGGCCACAAATGTTCGATACAACACTAGATAGTAATTCGGTAAACATAACCCAAATAGGCTACCAAGCTGGAGATACGCTCGTCGCAATCAACGATGTGAATAACAGCACAAAAAACCTACTCCTACAACCAATCCTGGCACCAGAACTAGTAGGTAACAAAGGGCTTGAATTTATCGTAGGAAAACAAAAATCTGGCGCGCCAGGATCCATAACAGCTCCTGCAGACAGTGTTGAAATTAAAATTACGAATCTTACAACTGCACAAACAACAACTATGTATGCAGACGCTCAAGGTCACGCGGCAACACCTGCGACATTCGCAGCAGACGGGGATCAACTAGAAATAGATATTGGATATAATTATTCAAATAGTGCAGATCAAAATGGCGTACACTATACTTTTGTCGAAAACGAAACAAGAACAATACAAGGAAATACACTCGCAACAATAGCCGCAGGCGATACCATGTCCACATATGTAACAAACTTAATTGCAAAAGACAGTTTATTCTCTGGCAAAGATGGTAACATGCATCCACTCAATTTACCTGAACTTCAACAATTAGTGGAACATGGTCAAATTCAAGAAGCACTAACAGGACAAATTAATACATATATGGATACTACAACTTATTTTGGCCCATTAGCATTACAAGCATCAAATAGATTCGATACAGTTAGATTAAACTTATTAAATTGGGTTGGAATTGACATTCACAGATCACTTACACCCTACGCAAACACAGGAGCGTATGATCCAAATACATTTGGCACAAATATTATTTCAGGAACAAATTCATCATCAGGAATAGTAAATGGGAATACAAACGGATTCGCTACAGTACAATATGTTATCAACCAAGAAATCGATGGGACCGATGATGGATTATACAAAGAAATGGGCCAATTATTAGGCTTAGGAGGAGTTTCTACAAGCGCATGGATGGACTTCAACGGAGGAACGCCTGATAATGAAGATTGCGCACTAGTTCGACAGCTAGCTATATTCTATAGAAACGCCTTAACACAACCAAGCAACAAATACACTATCCCTTTAATAAAACACACCACTAACACCTCATTCTAAAGACTATAATTTAAATTACACTAAAAAAAATTAGAAAGATAAACTAATTAAAAAAAAGAAAATTCTTAGTAAATTTTAATATGATCAACATTCGGACCAGAATTATCCTTATAAATCTCAAACCCGTTAAACACTGCAGCTAAACAACAAGTCATATCATACACTCGATTAGATACGGCAGAAGGAGAATCAGATTCCACACAACCAGAATTATAGGCATTAAAATACGTATCATTTGCAGGTGTTGAAAATAATAAAGGATCGCAGGATACAGAACCAGTATTGCCCATATCACAAATTGCTTCCTGGAGTTGACATGTTTCAGTTACAGGAACATATTCGAACCCTTCAGGACACCAAAAATCACCAAAATCAGTATCATCACTATTATCACCACAAATAATCTCGTTACCGCTGACATTAATTACTGTTCCGTGTGGGACGCAGTAGTTTGTTCCTGGTACAGGATTAAAGTTGTAATTGATTACATTTGGAGTTGGTGCAGTTAGAGGGCCTAAGGTTCTTATTGCTTGATCGTTATTAGGGGCATTAAGTAATTTGGATTCTTCAATCAATCTAAGTGAAGGAGGGGATGTATCGCTAAACAGGTAACATTCGGTACCTATGCATTGATCTGGAGGAAATGTTGCAGGGCTTATGCATGCGGGAAGGGAAACTGAATCTATATGAACTGCAGGTAAGGTAACTGTGACCGGAATTTGGCATGCTGCTGGAACTGTGCAACTTGGGCCTTCATAAATTAATTTTTTTTCGCACAGATAATCACCGCAGTATTCTTTGCAGGAATTGAATTCTCCGCTGGATTCTTGGCAGACCGCGATGCATGCAGTATTTGCTGGTAAAAAAGAGAAAGGAAGTATACCTCCATTAGTTACATTTTTAGGAGTGCAAGAAGTGACGTTGAATGCTTGGCAGCTTGGAGGTAAACTAGAAGCAGGGCAGGAGCTACCCATATAACTTACAGTAGTTGTTGGAGGCGTGTAAGACGTGCAAATAAATTCAGTCATACCATTATTATTATTTTGTAATACGGTACTCACGAGTACTTCTTGTTTATAGAGCGTTATTTGAGAATTAGAAGTAGATGATTTTAAGAATTCTCCGTCGATAACGCAGTTATCATCAGCGCCCGATTGCACGCACCATTCAACTCCTGAAACGCCATTAGTAGCGAGCGAGTAAGGTAAGGTACTTTGCAAGCTAGATTCTGCGATAAAACAACCAGTCGCGTCCATAGCGCCATTCCCGTCAGCATCACATAAAGGTTTAGTTAGATTGCTAGGAGCGCCGAGTGTGCAACAATAACCTGTTGCAGTAGTTTGTAGTTGAGTATCAAGAAGTGCTGAGTCAGAGATGTAAGAATCATCAATCCATAAAGGTGAAGCTCGAATGATATCAGGACAGGAAGTTGCTTCTACTAGATCACCATTGCTGATTAAATAATTTTTACCGTTATCAGGAGCGCATAAAGAGATGGTTGATGAGCTACCATCGCACGTTGCAGTTACGCCTTTACCGCCATCATCAATACAACATTCGTATTGCAACTTCTTAGCGTATTCTTCAGGTTGTGTAGTGAAGAAAGGATTATTGGGTGTTACCGCAAGTCGATTTGCACTAGTTGTATGGCCTGATTGCGCCCACACGCCGCCAGGAACTAGAGCGCAAGCGTTTTCATCAGCATCAGCGTCAAGCCAAGTATTATTAGTTGTAGTTACAGGAGTGCCCGCGAGCGCAGCGTCCCCAGGGGAACAGACAATGAGTTTGTCAGTAGTTAAAGAACCAGTTGAAATTGTTGTGCCAGAAGGCTCGCAATTAAAATTATTATTTTCAGCAACACCAACACCTGAATTAAAAATTTGATAACTTGAACAATCGTTTCCAGCACAGCAGCCTCCGAAATATTTAGCAGGGTAAGGAGGGATTAGTTGTAGAGTTAAAGGATGATCATCAAACGCTGCAGTTGCGCTTACAATACCTGCTTCAGGATAGACGAATTTTTGTTCGGGTGGGCAATCGATATATGTTTCTCGCGGATCGTTATCGTCAGCGTCCCAAATAGCTCCTCCTAAAGTTGCAGTAAACCATCCAGGAATACTGGATGCTTCAAGAGGTACAGTTGGAGGACCTACTAGAATAAAAGAATTAATTGTGGGATTTGGAATTACGGCAAAGAATCCATCATTATCTGCATCTATGACGTGAACAGGAGTTGGAGGGCAACGATTTCTAGAGTCAAAATCATTACAATCTTCTATAGGTTGTAAAATAGTTGGTACCATTTGGAGATTATTCGCGCATAAGTATTTATCTGCAGAACATCCTGGAACACACGCATCGTCTTGATTCATAAAACAATCAGGATGAGCCGAACATTGAAAAGAAGAAAGACTTGAGCAAAGCGCGATATTACCACTGCAAGAAGAAGATTCAACATAAGACCATTCGCAACCGAGTCTATCATCAGCAACACAGGTAGAACTTGAACCAGCATCAGGACCTGCTGAACAAGATGGAGTCCCAACGCAAGCCGAACTAGTAGTGCACTGAGAAGGTGCATTAGCTACGCAACCTGTTGTGGAGTGCATGAAATAATCTGCGCAGTCATAAAAAGAATCGGCATAATGAGCTCCTTTATCTGAAAAGGAATTAAACAAATCTTGTCGAATGCCGTTTCGTTCATCGAGATCATCTACGCAAACATTTACATTGACAGAACAACCGTTTACTGATTCACAAGTCCAGGTAGTTAAATCAGTACAAGAAAAAGAGCCAGCACAATAAGTAGGATTAGGATCAAGAGAGCACCCTTCTAAAGTTGGACAAGAAGCAGTACTGTACTGTTCACACATAACAGTTCCTGAACACACACCATCAGGAGTGGTATCAGTAGTAGCCCAGTTACAACCATAGTAGTGAAGCCCGCTATTGCAAAGAGGTTCCGAACTCGCATCAGGACAAGAACCATCATTTACACAGTCATACGTGAAAGTGCAAGCAGTAATACCTTCATCACAAGCATCAAAGGAAGAGGTGATAGCGCAATAAAGTGTGGTGAAATGCCCAGAGAGCGGAACACACGCACCGTTTGCATCCGTAGAACAACCAGGATGAGTCGAACATTGAAAAGAAGAAAGATCAGAGCAATAATAATTTCCTAAACATTGCGTATTTGCACGACAACCATCAGCATTATTACAAGTAAGATGATTAATGTTATTCCAATTACCACAACTAAGAGTGCCCATGCAAGAATCAATACTAGTCGGCGTAGGTAAAGATAACCAAGAAAAACCTGCAGCGTCGCAAGTTGACTGAGTACTTAGAGGATCAATACCTGTATTAATATTTTTGATGATACCTGGATATAGACCTGTGCCTGCGTCAGAATATGCAAGAACATAATAGGACTCAAAGCTATGTGGAAGAGAGCCTGATGTCAGACTGTATTCATAATTACAAAGAGCGAGAGGATCTTGATTAGCAGGAACGCCCGCACCTGGACCTGGAGTGGAAGTCGATCGTTTCAAAGAAACGTTGAAACCTTCATAAAACAGAATTGTTTCTTTCATAAACGTTAATTTTAAGTTAGCACACAGTACTATGCATTACACATTACCCCGAATAGACATACTTTCGCGTTGAATTAGAAATAATAAATGTGAAAAGTTTCAAACTTAGTTTTAAGAAAATCTTCAAATGGAGTATAGTTAGTGTTATCACTTATTGGATATTAACTACTATAATTTTTGGACATACCAAATTTGACTCCGAAAAAGGAGAAATTATTTATGGATGGTCTGGTTTTGATGCACTTTTTACAGATGAGGACTTTGGTTTCTCTAGAAATAGAGAATGGAAAACTCAATTAGATGGAATTGATGGACCGTATATTTTTGATGAAATTAAGTTCACAGTCAATTCTGAAAACAGAATAGTCCAAAATAAAATTGACAGAAATAATCCTTTAAAAGTTGTCGTTAATAATAAGGATAAGGACGAATTTCAATTGGTCTTAAAAAAGGAACATCAGCAAGAAATTGACAACTATGATTTACCTTCTAAATTAATATCTATATCAGACATTGAGGGTAATTTCAATGCCTTTTATAGTTTTTTGCTAAATAATAAGGTAATAGATGAAAATTACAATTGGACTTATGATAATGGACACTTAGTACTGAATGGCGATTTTTTTGATCGTGGAGAAAATGTTAATCAAGTATTATGGTTGATTTATATGCTTGAAGAAAAAGCAGAAGAACAAGGTGGTAAAGTTCACTTTATCAATGGAAATCACGAAATAATGAACCTTTATGGAGACGTTTCTTATACAAAAGAAAAATATATCGAAGTTGCGAAACAAATTAGCAATGAAAAACACTGGGATACTGCTTCAAAATTTCTGTACTCTAATAATTCTGAATTGGGTAAGTGGTTGAGAAGTAAAAATGTTATTGAAAAAATTGGAACCTATATATTCGTACACGGTGGAATAAATGCTAAAATCATAAATGAAAAATTGAGTATTTCCGAAATAAACAAAATTTCAAAAAAGTACTATGGAAAGAGAAAGTTAGGAAGTGAAAACAGTAAAGAAAATGTAGTTCTCAGTCCATATTTTGGACCGTATTGGGATCGAAGCTTATCAATGGACTTAATGTACAAAGTGGCTTTTTTATTCAATGACCCTCTCAATGCACCAACTCACAAACCTTCACAAACTGAATTGGATGATGTATTAATGTTTTACAATTCCCAAAAAATTGTTATCGGTCACAGTGTAGTAAATGAAGTAACTTATGACTATAATAATAAAGTAATTAAAATTGATGTAAAACACGGTCTTAATAAAAATAGTGAAAACACACAAGGACTTTTAATAGAAAATGGAATTGAATATATAGTAAATGGATTGGGTGTGAAAATGAAATTAAAAATTTAGTAAGAATAACTCGGTCCTACTGTTTACAATAACGAAGCATTCGCCCTGCCGACAGGCAGGGTTTTTATTTAGCCCTGGGCAGCAACCAAGAAAAAATAAAAAAGAATGAAGTTGGTATTGAAAATTTTAGGAATAATAGTAATAGCGGTAATAATTGGCTCCATACTATTGCTCTTCGGGTTAAGTGGCATTTTCAGCAAACACTATGACACCAAAGATTTAATTGAAAATTAAGAAGAAAATCCAAAACAAATAGTCGAAGTAAAAGAATACATTAAAGAGATTACTCCTAGAAATTTTGGAGTTTATGTCGAATTCCAATCAAGTAGAGCTATTGACATGCAAGTCTGGGAAAAATCAGATACCGCAAAAAATAGAGGCATTTCTTTGTTTCAAGAATGGAATATAAATCCGTATAAGTACGAAGAAAAAGAAAGAAGCGAATACGAAATAAATTCCGGAGGCAGAACCAATTCATTTGAAGAGGTAACTGAAAAGTTGAATTGGCATAATGACGAATTTCAAGTACTCAAATCGAAATTAGAGAGAGCAAATTGCATTTCGATAAGTAAATCAGGAAATATTTATACTGTAGGCTTTCAGAGAAGCGGAATGGGGAAAAATAAGTACGTAATATTTGAAGATTGGCCAGTTGATGAAATTAAAGAAAAATTTAACGACGGATGTATATATACATATTTCCAAGACACTATAGCGCTGGAATATGGTGGTGGAGCAATAGGAATGCAATGTTTTGAAGATTATTATAAAGACGATGAAAATTAAAAGAAGGCTCTTGATACCAACTAAGCATTCGTTTTGCCGATAAGCCAAGAATGAATGCATTGTTCACAGATCCGGGGCAGCCATTTTGCTCCTAAGCGCAAAACGATTTTCTGGCTTTGATTTAGAATTTAGAAGATAGGGTAAGAATCTATGCTGGGCTGTTGTTGCAGCCATTTTTTATGCGGTATTCTTTTTCTATGCTCTAGCTTTCTTGCTATTTGCGGCATTTTGATTTTAAACGCTGGTTTTTAGGCATAGGAAATCCTGACCGCTGGAAGAGTAGATAAACTGAAGTGGGAGCTAATGGAAAGCCTGTTCGAAGAAATCAGTCTAAAAAAAGGAAGCTCCATAGAATAGGTATACAGTTGAAAGGATATAGGGAGAATAGAGGGCATGGGATGAAAGAGTGCTTATGGATTTAATGAAAAAATTTAGAACCTACCCTTGATGGGGTAAGAAAAATGCTAAATTGTAATGGAATTTAAAAGTGTTTAGCTTGTTGTTCGATTTTAGATTTTTTGGGCTGGCATTGTGCTTAGCAGTAAACGGTGACTAGACAACAGAATGCTTTGTATGGGGAAGAAAGTAGCCCTATAGATAATCTGGATGTATGAATTTCAAATATCACATTTAATTAAAAAAACACCTACGTATATATACGGTATATGCGATATAAACGTAATAAGTGTGGGAAGATGGGTTTATACGGATGTTGTAGCACATTTAAAAAAATCAACATCTACCGTTGTAGAGTAAATGAAACTGAATATCTCTTTGGTGGATTTTCATTTCAATATTTAAAATAAACCTTAATACCAATTAGAAAATGAAAAGAATTTTAATACTTACAATGGCATTAATAATATTTAGCTGTGAAGAACCAGTAAAAGAAAATGAGAACACGAAACAAACTAAAAGCGGTATAATAGAAAACTTTACAACTTTAGTGAAAAATGACGTAAAAGACGATAATATTGATGGCAGTTTTTCCCTTGCAATCATTCATAAAGATTCAACTTTAGCATTAAAAAGTTACGGAAATGCCGATTTGAACACCATTTTTCGTATTGGCTCAATTTCAAAATCATTTGCTGGATTTTTAATGTTACAACTTCAGCAAGATGGCATGCTAGATATAAATGACCCTGTTGAAAAATATTTACCAGAGATTAAGTCATTAGTTGATTATGATAAATATCCACCTATTACTATAAAACAATTAGCAACACATACTTCTGGATTAGATAGAGAATCAAGAAGTCGAGATGAAAATGTACGTTTTGGAAATATTAATGAATGGGGAAAAAATCTTATCAAAGCAATTCCAGAAACCTCATTTCGTTCAAAACCTGGAGAAAGATTTGGATATTCAAACATTGGATTTGCTATTTTGGGTTTAACTCTCTCAAAAGTAGCTGACAAACCTTACATCGAATTAGTTCAAGAAAAGATTTTCAGACCTTTAGAAATGAATAATACCTATTTTAATGTTCCAGAAAACCAAAAAGAAAATTTAGCAAAGGGAATGGCAGGCGGACCAACTGCCGAACTTGATTACGAAAGACCTAAAAGTGAACAGAATGAAGTTGGTTACAGAATACCTAATGGTGGTATTTACTCTACACCAACCGATATGGTTAAATTTATGAAAGCTTGTATGGGATATTCCAATATTTTGAATGAAAACAATATTACATTATTACAAACAACGCAAACACCGACAACAAGATTAAGGTCTAATTATAGTTTTGGTTTTGATTTATATGCAAGCCAAGGAATAAACACAGTTGGTCACGCAGGTTCTAATGCTGGATATTCAGCTCATTTCGAGTATGAAAAAGATAGCGAATATGGTGTAATACTTATGAGAAATTATAATTTCGGTAATACGAATTTAGATTTGAGGTCTAATTCACTACTTCGGAAATTAAGCGTTGTGGAATAAAAACGTGCTACAACAAAGGTAGTCGTTGCACAACCCCTCCCAAATGAAAATAATTGATTTAACAAAAGCCCTTAGCGGGCTTTTTGTTTTTCAGGCTAGGGCTTTTATGAGCAAAAACTAGGTGAGGCAAATAGGTTTAAAACGAGCCGATACAATGCCCTTTGTAGTGAACCAAGCGGCTTTCCCGCTTTCATACTTTTTGCCACACTTCT
>Ga0222632_1000199_pt1 | contig 41463 bp, 64 predicted proteins | sample AntAcemetageno46_FD_179828 | JGI IMG/M metagenome (GOLD analysis project Ga0222632, IMG submission 179828) | Saline water microbial communities from Ace Lake, Antarctica - #46 | ecosystem: Environmental > Aquatic > Non-marine Saline and Alkaline > Saline | place: Antarctica: Ace Lake | collected...
GTAGCCGTAGTTGGGGTATCCGTAGTTGGGGTATCCGTAGTTGGGGTATCCGTAGTTGGGGTATCCGTAGTTGGGGTATCCGTAGTTGGGGTATCCGTAGTTGGGGTATCTGCGTTTGGTGTATCGTTGCCCTCAGACTCAATAGTGGGTGTAGTTACTGGTTCTGGGTGAGGCACAAGCACAGGTGGGTCGTTAGATACTGACTCAATAGTGGGCGTAGTTACTGGTTCTGGGTGAGGCACAAGCACAGGTGGGTCGTTAGATACTGACTCAATAGTGGGCGTAGTTACTGGTTCTGGGTGAGGCACCAACTCTGGGGTGCTTGTAAGAACATCATCGATAGTCTCACCCCCCGTGCCCGCTGCTGGGTCCAATACAACCCCAACATTAGTGCCCCCGGGTTCTTCAACCTCGTCGTCTGTTACCGCAAGTGTGGGGTCGCCGGGGGTTGTGAGGTCATCTAAAATATTCCCCCCAGCGTCTAATACCCCACCAATAATATCGTCATCTACCCCCGTTATAACAGACCCCACATCAGCAATAATCCCACTGTCATCATTATCTGTTAAGTCTGGGTTTACCACTCCATTTATTATGTCGTTGAGGGCATCATTGCCAGTAGTAATACCTATGTCAGTGTTACTCCCACCCGCGTCGTTAATGATGGGGATTATAGACTCCGTAGGCGTCCAAGGGGAATTGCCATCATAGGTGTGCATCGACTGTATCTCCCCAGTGATGGGGTTTATAGCGATAGAGCCATCTGCGTTCCATACCCAGTCAAAGGCACCTGCTCCACCTTGGTTGTTTATTGTCCCACCAGCAGAGGGACCAGTCGTTCCCGTAACACCTGAAGTTTGGGGGTCGCCACCTGCGTTGTAGCCCCCTATCTCTAGGTTGTCTACGATGTCCGTGGCAGGTATACCCGTTGCTCCAGATATGTCCGCAACACTGAGGTCGTTGTCCCGCATCAGTTCCGCAGCTTTGTCGATCATAACTTTATCGTCTGCCCCTGAAAGTATGATGGTCATTATGGCATCGTTAATTTCGTCTGGCGTCATTGCACTTGGTAGTGCTGCGTTCAGTGTGAGTGTTGGGTTAACGTTTGGGTTAACGTTTGGCCCCGAATATACACCGTCACCCCCAAACTCTCGGTTTGGTCCGGATTCTTTTCCTCCGGGCACGTTGTCTGGGGCTCGATACCCCCCCGATCCGCTACCCCCTCCTCGGTGGCCCCCTCCATCACGGCTTACCCCCAAACCACCGAGACCCACCAAACCACCAAGGTCTGTAGGTACAGGTATTTGTGAGCCACTAGGTATCCTTATAAAACTCATTACACAATCATCCAGTTAGTTCCGTTACTCATAACTTTTATGCTTACATACTGTGAAAGGGCTTTTGTTGCTACACCGTCAATAGTTTCAGAACCTTCACCATCTAAGGTTATTGAGCCTGTGCCACTGTTCTTAACCTGAAACTCTTGGCCTGCTATCCCTACTGCACTTGGCAAAGTAGCTGTAAAGGTCCCTGTCTGGTACTCAACTAAGTATTCTGCTGTGTTTATAGTGTAGTTACCTACGGCTAAAGTATAGGCTCTAACTGAGACTGGGACTTGCCCAATAAGGGCAGATATTGCAACGTCTACGCGGTTGAAGTAAAGGCGCAGTATGTTCGTTAGGTCCCCGAACTTTCGCGCCTCATACTCTTCTGGTGGGTAGGGTAAAGCGGGGGCAGTGACCTTCTTATCAGTAATAGCCACAATTAACCCCTACGACCGTCTGGGCGCATATCAACACGCATGTCCCCAGCTTGCCACGCAACACCTAAATCAGAAGAACTTATCTTGACGACCATCTGCCTGCCACGCACACGAACAAACACCTGTCCGGTGAACTGCTCTATCACTGACGTAGAGGTGCGCGTTATTGTAGCACTGCTATTGCCCCCTTCAGACAGAGGACTATTAAATCCTGAACCTGAGTTCTTGAGGGGTTTAATCTCAAGAGATGCAGCAGGGCTGTCTGCAGTGGACCCATCGAAAGTAATGTCGGGTAAGGCTCTGTTTATGAACATGAAGCTGTTCCCATCTTCGAGGTCAATTTCAGACGAAGTTATCTGTGCATCAATGGGCACCACAGTTCCTGTTTCGTTGTCATCATTACCTACTTCGTGATAAACAAGGTTATTGCTGTAGGTAGCTGCTACTGGGTTAGTTCGTAGGCCCGAGTCGAGCCATGCGGTTCGCGCAAGCGTCCCATTTGCCCAAGTATTATCAACATAGTTAAACAGCACATACAGATCAACAGTGTCAGAATCATTAGAGCAGTAAAACCACCAAATCTCGTGGAACTCTTCTATAACCCCGGTAAAAGTTTGTCCCATTTGGCTAGCATTAATGTCTGTAAAAACATGGCGGCGGAGATTGCACACTAAAGTTCGGACAGTGCCATCGTAGGTATAGAACTTGTCCCTCCCCATCCAGTAGCTTTTGTTATCCACGTAAGCAGCAGCGTTGGGGCTAATTATGGATATATTGTCACCCAGCAGTTGGGCCCCCCAACCCTCAGGAGCCCCCAGATACTGGAAGCCGTATAAAGCAGAATCTGTCCAAACCAACATTTCTTGCCGTGCTTGTGTTGCTGCAACAATTCGAGAGCCGTGGGAAATGCGTAAGTCACCTGCCTCATTGAGCGGCGTAGGAGTCCAGTCAGCCACATCTTCTTTGTCAGACCACCGTATAAGCATGGGGTCTAGTGTGGTGCTGCCCAACGTGTTCACACCAAAGGCAAAAGCAAATCTGTTTATGTCAGAGACAAGGCTAAAAATAACTTTCGTAGGGACATCAGACGCACCCGCTAAGGAGGTTACGTTTACACCCCGTGTAGCCACAAGGTTAGTCGCATCCCAGTAATACAAGCCGCCGCCACGGGGATTGAACAACAAGTCCTCCCCAAAGTTAGACTGGCTCCATAGCCTAAGCCCACTGGCGGTATTTTCACCTTCACCCCACGTGCCGAGTCCCAAACCACCTGCGCCCCATCCTGCTGTGGGCAGCTCAATGCCGGAACCTGTCGCTATCTGGTACGCGCCCACTACGCCAGCACCACCATTGCCTGTATCACTAGCATTAGCTTCAATAGCCACGTCACTCGCATCAAGGGCAGTTATTATGTAGCTATCCGCATCAACGAGGGAATCAACTTGGTATTCTTTGTCTAGTATCGTTGCCGTGATAACCCCACCTAGAGACGCGGAGCCACTAAAAGTGACGAAGTTTCCGGGGAATGCCCCGTGCGCCGTATCAGCCACAGTGATTGAACTAGAGCCATTTGTTGCTGCAAAGGTTACATCCCCTGCGGCTGTGGTAACACGTAGGGGGGTTATGTCGTGATAGGCCGTGCCAAGCTCCAGATAGAACTTGAGGTTCGTGCCAACGCCAACAATGTTGTTACCACTAAGGGTTACCCAGTTCCATAGCGAACGGCAGACACCGAGAAAAGTAGCGGCGGAAAGTCTCTCCCAACCACCAATCTTCTCGGGGTATCCTTGCCGGAACCTTACTTTGTCAGCATCAAACCACCCACCCTCTGTAGAGTACTGGGTTCGCTCTTTGTTGACACCACCCTGTACTTTTATCTTCTGGATTGTCACCTTACATCCCACCTAGCTGGACCATTAGTCCTAGTATCAATATGGTTGAACGAGTTGTAAACCCCAAAGCCATACTTATCAGGGTACTTCTTGCAGAGGTATGCGTGAACCCCCTCAGGTGTTACCTTGCCAAACTTGCAGTCCATGCCCCGGGCTTGAGGGTGCTGGGAGTTGTCATTGCTCCCCACTGCCTTACTGCGGTTGTACTTAAAACATCTATGGGCAGAGGTTACAGTAACACTACACTTGAACTCATCACAGACATCTTGGACAACCATAACTGTCTCAAAGTCCATTGAATCTGAGCCACACCCGCATTTGCAGGCCATCTCATGCCGAGAAAGGTTCTTGGTTAAATCCCCCATTATAGCTGCTCCATAAAAACGATTCTTTCCGCTATGCGTAGTTGGACTTTGTCCTGCAAGGCTCCCATCCTAGACTGTGCGGTAGGGGCGTCTACGTTGTTTTCAATCTGGAACCGGTACATGGTTATCACAGATTGATCGCGTTCTATATCCAGATCAACAGCATATATCTTAGCTTCGAGTAGGGCCACAGCTATCATACCACCTAGAAAAAAGTACAGGCTAAAGGAAGCCACCACGATAGAGGCTACTGTGACCACGTTTACTTTCATCGTCTCTAGGTTAGCTACAGGCATGAACTACTACTCCGGACAGAATACGTTAGGGTCTTCACCTTCTGGCACTTTCACCAGTTTAACATCGCCTTGGGTATCAGTGAAATAGCCCTCTACGTGGAGTATTCCGCACGCATGAGTGGCTGCAGATAACACCTTGTGCATGTCTTGGGCACAACCTACTAGTGTGCCCAGTGCTACTATTAGTATCAAAGCTCTCATAGTTTCCCGTCCCAAAATGCTTCACCTCCAAAATAGTGTACTGTTTTGTAGTAGGTAAAGACTCTTGCAAAACGCAATCGTCTAAGTACCCAACCTGAGTTTTGTCGTACTATCCTCCGCCCATTATTGTGCATCCTGCGGTCAGCTATGTCTTTCTCTTCAACTGAATTCCCCACGCGATACTCGAAATCATGTGGGTGGCACATAGCTCTTATATCTAAGCCATAAGCTGTTTGGGGGACAGGGAGCTTAGAGCCAGCAGCGCCACAGGCGTTACATATCTCTAGTAGCTCAGCAAAGTCGGTCTTTAGGAAGTCGGGGTGCACACTAATCTTGCCTTCTTCCGCGAGCATGATAGTTTCTATCAACGATTCAGTGAGTGACTTCTTCATCAGATGAAATTACTTGCAATTATCGAGGAGACGATGGCGGCAACACCTGTTGCAATAGCCCAGACCAGTTTGCCGTTGTAGTTGTCCAAGGCTCCATTAACTGCAATGATTGTATTTATCGCCGCGATGCGAGAACTTTGTGCCTCTAGCCCCTCAAACATCCTACCAATCTGGGAGGCGTTCTGTTCAGACTGACGCAGTACTGAAGCAACACGTTCTTCTATCGCTACTAACTTGTTTACATCACCCCGCATTTCCTTAACCTCAGTTCGCATCTCAGCTATTGATTGGGTCAAAACCTCAAACTCATCCATCTTAGTGCTTCCTTGTGTCAGTTATTACCCAGCGTCCTTGATTTTCTTCTGGGCTACAGCTAAAAAAATGATTTTCTGAAGGGTCGCCACAAAGCATCTACTTCACTGAAATTTTCGTCAGTGATAACAAGCTTGCTACCATTTTCAAACTCCATGGTAGTTGAACCCATTTGAGTGCCCGCCATTGTATTTGTTAGCTTATCAAACCCTATTGCTATCATGCCGTTTTGGTCCGCTTTAGTCGCCGAACACATAACACCAAGTATTTCTATGCCTGTTTTCTTTAGCTCTTCGTCGGTTGGCGGCAGAGGCTCAGGAGTAGTAAACACACCGTCAGCATAACTATCGCCCATCTTGGCTATTTCTGATTCAATCCAGTTAGCTTCGAGAGGTGACTCGCTTACTGCAATGTTTGTTACCTTACCATTTTCAATAATTGCGTATGTCTTTCTCATTACACCAACCCCTGAACAATAACTTCACCATTAGCACCCGCGCCACTCGCACTACCATTTTTACTCGCACCACCGCCGCCGCCCGGAACCACGCCTGCCGTTCCGCTTGAAGATACTGACGAAGCACCCCCATTTCCTGAAAAGATACTTGTCCCCGCATCATACGCAACACTAGTTCTTATACTGCCACCCGCACCGCCACCATAAACAGAGTCTCCCGAAGCGACTGCCGTTGTTGACCCCGCAGCCCCACCATATGAAGGAGTGCGCGTGGCTGTTGTCGAACCTTCAAAACCGTTTGGGGTAGCAGATGCCGGGACAATACCCCCTCCATTTCCTGTGCTTGCCCCCGTCACAGTTATTCCTGCAAAAGAGGAGTCTCCGCCAGCCGCACCGGATGTGTTATTAACCGTGACAGCAGGGCTACCAGCGCCAACAACAACTGACCCGTCAGAAACATCGCTCGCGGGAATTTCAAAAGGAAAACACCCGCCACCCGCGCCGCCTGCAACTGAGGCAAACGCATTACTTAAAGCACCCGCTTGCCCCGCCGATAGGATAAATCCCGAAAATCTTGTATACCCGGGGGGTTTAACGAATGAGCCACTAGCTGAAAATGTCTTGGTAAATCCTGTTAAAACAATAGAAGTTAATTTTGTGCCGTCACACTGAATTAAACGTGCCTCACCTGAGTACATAACAAAAGTTGTTAGCCCGTCTATGGTTTCAGCACCGTTAGGGTCGAGAGTAATATCACCTGTACCTGAGTTTCTTAGGTATACATACCAATCGGCAGCAAGCGTAGCAGCAGCGTCAAAAGTCTGTGTGAACGTGCCGCTAGTTATGTCGAACAAACCCCCTGAATCAGAAGCCCCTAGTATTGTGTTTGATGTGCGCTCAGTGAGAGAAATTCCCCCGCTAGACAATGATTGCCATGTAGCGGCGGTAGTACTCGTAGCTATAAGAGCTTGACCTGTCGTTGGCGCTGTTGCCGATGATACATTTACCGTAGTGGTAGCACTCTTTAAAGCGTTAGTAATGCCCGCTGTTAAACCTGTAGCCGTGCCCGTTAAGTTAGTAGCCACGCCCGACGCGGGAGTGCCTAGTGCAGGAGTCACCAAGGTTGGGGATGTGTTGAGTACCACTGCCCCTGTACCTGTTGAGGTTGTCACCCCTGTACCACCATTGGCAACAACAAGAGTACCTGCAAGTGTGATCGTGCCTGTAGTGAGAACTGGGCCACCAGAAGTAGTTAAGCCTGTAGTGCCACCGTCAACGTCAACAGAGGTCACGGTGCCTGTACCTGCCATGACACCCCACTCAACATCGTCCTCAGCTACATTGACACTAAGGGCATAGCCCGCTTTCGCGGCATAGGCAGGAAGTAACGCTGCCATTGCTGTTTGAGTATCCGTACCTGAAGTACCACCGTTGGCAATTGGCAATGTGCCTGTTACACCCGTAGAAAGGGGCAGTCCTGTGAGGTTTGTGGCCACACCTGACGCTGGAGTGCCTAGTGCCCCATCAAGCACAACCATCGCACCTGTAGAGCCAATATTTATGCCAAAGGCTGTAGCAACACCTGTGCCTAGAGCCGTGATTCCTGTGCCACCATTAGCCGCTGGGAGTGTGCCTGTTACGCCTGTTGTTAGGGGTAAGCCTGTGAGGTTTGTGGCCACACCAGAAGAAGGAGTGCCTAGTGCGCCACCCGCAACTAAGTTACCACTAGCGGTTCCCGTCAGGGCTGCTATGACTGTGGTGGCTGTAACAGTGTTGTCCTTGAGCAAGACAGAATCTATTGTTACGCCCGCTGCTGATGTTGTCTCGTTTATCGTGTCTGTGGTGAGTACATCGCCTGTAGTTACAACAAGATCAGTGCCACCGGTTATGTTGCCCAGTGCCAGAATTTCAGCAAGGGTGTCGTTGCCCGTAGGTACATAGTTCGCTAACGCATCAACAACCGCGCCTGTTGCACCTGCACCGTCTGCGTAGACGAACTTGGTTGTGCCTGCAGCTATGTTTACCGTACCGCCTGAGCCCTGCTTGATCGTCAGTATCTGACCACCTGTTGTGGCATTCTCGATAATCCACATCTTAGAGACTGTGTTAGGCCCAAGAGTCAGTGTCCGTGTGGCGGTTAGTGTGCCAGCGGAGGTGAACTTGATGTAGAACCCACGAGCTGCGCCTGAAGTGCCATCGGGGATAGTGAATGTCTCATCTGCATCAGAAGCTACTGCGAGTGTGCCGTAGCTAAACGCATCAGCAATCAGTGAGAGGTTTGTGTTGGTTGAAGTACCCCACGTACCATCCTCGTCTCCGACAACAATCTCTTTTAGTCTAATATCATTCGTAAAAACTGCCATGCTCGGCTCCTACCTAATTTATTCGCACTATGGCGTTCATAGCGTTTGCTGGGGGCATCTCAACAGTAAAATCAGCACCTGTTCTCACTATATCTGTGCCAAAGTCTAACACGACAATGGAGGGGTCAGTTACCCCATCAGCCTTGTAGATAAGCGCGCCCCTTGCGGTTAGGGAGACGCTGGACCATGTGACATCAGAAAAGTCTAAGTAGGCAATTGTCCCTGAGGAGGTTGGGTTCGTGGATACCGTTAGCGTAGCCCCTCCTGCTGTGTACCCAGAACCCGAAGATTCCCCAGTGGTGGAGTATGCTGTGGTTGTTGTGTCCAAATCCGCAGATGACGTGAACAACGCAATCTTAAAGACTTGGGACGTGTCTGCACTGAAGTCCATCTCTGCGTCTAAGAGGGCGATTTTAAAGGATGTAGTCATTCCCGCTGTAATAGCCATTATTTAACTGTCACCTTTGCTTCACCAGAGCGGTACATATCTTGGCGCAGTTTTCCCGCCCCAAGGTTACGTAGCTGCTGCATAGACTGAGTATACATGGTTGTGTAGAGCGCGATGGTGTCTGGCTCTAGCTTCAAGAATCTGGCGGCTTCCAGCAATGTAGCGTTAAACAGGGCGGAATCAAATTCATCGCCCAACCACGTTGTGCTGGCCGTCACGATAGACTCAGGGTAGTACCCGTATTGCATTTCAGTAGTGTACACCGCGTCTGGTGTGGGGCCGAGTATCAGTGTTGTGGCATTCAATATGCCGTAATGCTTAGGCGTGCCTTTAACCGTCTTTATCGGGTAGGCTTCCCTAATGAAGTTCTGGTCCTTCTCCAACAGGTAGACGTACGCACCTGTGGCCTCTACAACCGCAAAAGAGTACATGTACAGGAAGTCAGCAGGCATACCTACGGTATCCGTGCCATCCACTGTAGCAATAGAAGTGTCTTGCTTTCTAAGCGCAGGTATCTGGACTGTGCTGTAAATGGATTGTTCTGCAAGCTCGATGAACAAGTTTATCTGGGTAGTGGTGAATTCGTTCTCCACCGTGTCCGAGACGTTTGTTACCAGCTGTGCGTATGTCATCGTCATGCTACTGTAACCTCGCCTGCTCTAAGCTGTAGGGGCACCGTAGTGACCGGTAGTGTTACTGATCGGCTTGCGGGGAGCCCTGCAAAATCAGACCTTGGGTTCCGTATGGCGATAGCATCAATAACGGGGTATGTGCCCAGCATTTCTTGGGGGTTTTCTTCATCCCAGCATGCTGGGCACGCTAGTATGTTAGTCCCTCGGTTGTTGCGAAAATTCTCTTTGAGTTCCTTTAGCTTGTACTGGAACCCACACACGTCACAATCTGCAATAGCCCTTTTATCTGAGGCAAACTTGTTCTGGCTCATGGGCTACATCCTTATCCGTGGCACTATCCTTAGTGTCGCTTTCTCCCTGTCTTCCTCGGCGGCGAATCTGAACTGCTCCTCATAATCCGCTTTTAGCTCTATCCTACGTTCAATGGGGACCTCAGGTATCTTCATAGCGATGTAATAGGCAAGCCCTGCAACAAGTGCAGGGTAAAACCGGAAGTTAACGTCCGGGGTCTGAATGCCGGTGCCTGCATCTTGTATTCTACGTAGGCGCCAGTAGACCAATGTGTACTTGCTTGTGGCTTCTGGTACGGGCCACACAGTTACAGTTGGTGTGGTTACTGCCCTATCAATATAGAGCTGCAAGGGGCGGCTCTTAGTCGTTTTGTTCGGTATTGATGCGTAAGTAGATACGCTCGTACGTGTCATGTTCAGGTCAGTCTGGGTTTCTCCGGAGCCTGTACGTATAACGTATTCGAGTAGGTCAATGGTGTCCGCGGGGAGGTCGTACGTTGCAGTCCCATCAATAAGCGGGATAGTCCCCTCATCGATAGTCCACATGTTGATGCCGCGGTTCTGCCACTCAATCGTGAGCAAGTTCATAGAGCGGCGAGAAGTCCTCAAGTCGTAACCTGATCGCATCTCGCGCCCTGCTCGTTCCCACGCTTCCTCTGCTACCTCAGTGAAGTCCAGAGTAAAGTTTGTAGTTCCACTTGATGCCATGTTTAGTCATAGCTCTTGCGTAGCATTAAGATTATGGAGTAAGTGTCAGAGGCTGTGTGGCCCTTAGTAGTGAACAATATATCACCTGTCTTGCCTGCGCCCGCGTTGTTCACTAGCCCACCTAACGGTTCATAGTCTATCTGGTCTGTAAAGTCTGGTGGGATTTCTACTGCTAATACGTTGGCAGTAGCATCCCAAAAAAGTTGGACCCCCATACCGACCGCAGCAACCGTAACACCATAAATACTAACCCCAGTACAGGGCTTGCGAGTCATCGGGTCCACACTAAGGGTAGACACGTCGACTTTCAAAACCGCCGCTTCCCCTGTGCCATCACTTACGTTGGTAAACTTTAAGACTGCTAGCCTTCCACCATCAGTAAGGGTTTGCGTTGTAACTGCGTCTGCCATACGTTACTCCTTAATGGGCTTGGCCTTCTTCGCAGCTTTAACCTTTTTAGGGGCTTTCTTAGCTGCTTCCGGGGCTGGTGTGTTGTGGCCCCGCTTACCGTGCATTGAACCTGTCATTCCTTACCCCTTATGCGTTGTCGATGCCTTGGATATAAGAAACGGTCAGGAAGCCCCGTCCAGTAGTACCTGCACTGCAGTCTGCAAAGATAGGCAAAGCAGCACCCCCAATATCTGCCCACGCATCACCATCTGTAATAGTGCCCGCGGAACCAAAGAGGAATACATTAGCTGCAGTGCCAGCGGCTACACCGGTAAACAGTTCAGTAGAAGTTGCAGAGGTGCCCACACTGATATTACCTGCTTCAGGTGCAGTGGTGACTGTTATCTGAATTTCTAAAATCTGGGAGTTAGCTGGGATGATAATATCCCCAACTTGTGCGGCGGTAGTGGACTGAATCCATGCACCTGTTTGTGCTAGAACAACGGAGCCTGTGTTCTTGGCTGCGCCTTCTTTAATTGGTCCTGCTTTTAGCGGACCCGATAGCGTTGAAGCACCCATAAGTTTCTCCTGTCTGGGTTAGTGTCATCATGCCCGTGGGCAATCTGTCAGGGAAAGTAGCTCTCACGATAGCAGAACACGTGTTGGTGGGCAAGACATAAAAAAGGGGCTACCGAAGTAGCCCCAAGTCTCAAGGTCTACTATCCCTTTATGATGCCCCAGGACTTCCGTAAATGCCCAAAGGGTCAGATACTGAGAACGAATACCGCTCTCGTGACTTATAACGACTGTTGCCAGTGTCAAAATCAGCGTCCATTGAAGTGCTGAGCGCAACACGAGTGAAGTGCTTCAGGCCATTCGGACAATCCGTCTGCAAGAACCAAGCATTGGTATCTGTAAGATAGTTGTTGACAACATAGCCACCCGGAATAGCAGAATTATGCTTCAGGGCGTTGATGTCATTATCTGTAGTTCCTACGCGTAGTTCAGTTGACATTAACCGTGTAGCGACAAACTTCAACGCTGGCGGGATAATCAACTTCTTAGGCTTAGCGACGATAAGCAAACCGCGCTCATCAGTCCAACCAGCCATCTGAATGCACGCAGCTTCCAAAGACGTTTCGTTCAAATCTACCGCAGTAGTTGGACGATTCGAGTTGGTGCCACCACTGACCAATGGGTGGTCAGTTGCACAGAGCCGCTTACCATCACCATAGGTTGTACCTGCAGCAAAAGCGTTGTTAAGGATAGCAGCCGCTTTAACTTGCTTGGTGTACGCCATAGCGCGAGCCAAGGCCTTTGTGTACCGCTTAGAAAGCGAGCCGTACAAATTATCTTCAATAGCCTCTTCGGTCAGAGCAAAGCCCATCGCGATAGTCTCGTGAACATAACGTGCCGTCCATGCTTCCTGCCCACCGTCATATGCAATGGAAGAACCCTCCGCCTTAGTAGGCGCAGCTCCAAAACCTGACAGTTTAGTTTCTTCTTCAAAGGAACGGCTAGAGGTATCGTCTTCGTATATCTCCTTATGTTCCTGATCGTACGTTTTATACTCTAACCCAAAAAGCATGTTAAGCCCGGGAAGGAGTTCTTTTAACAGCTGCGCTCTTGAAGTAGCCATTTGCTAGTCTCCTTATAGACCTACGTTGTTAGTGGACCGAGTGAAACCAAAGCTGAACTGTACTAGGACATCAGGATACGCGTCAGTCGTAGGCGATACGAAAGAGTGTATTCTGAAGCCTTTAGCACTCGTAGCTACTGTGGCATCAAGGGCGGAAGTAGAATTACCAGTAGCTAGATCACCAGTGCTTGTGCTTTGAACTGCTGCAAACGTAGTGTTAGTGCCGATAATAGTCTGTGCGCCAGCGCCATCCAACTGTGCTTGAAACAGCACCATTGGGTCGTCGATGACTTTTGCCTTAATAGGCGTGCCCCCATAATTCTGGCCCGTGGGGTAATTTTGTGAAAATTGCAACCCGCCTGCGTTCTCGTACTCGCAGCCGACAAACACACCTAAAGCGCCAATGCTTGAACCACCAAAGTTATTGGTAGTGGCATCTGCGCCAGAAGCAGTTGCTAGTGCTACATATCCATCAGCACCTAGAATCACAACTTGCCCGTAGTAGAGGTTTGTTGCCTCACCTGCGGGGTCAATCAAGTAGTCGGTGGTAGCGCCAGCGTACGGCATACCATCGGCACGTTTAATGGGCCTAAGCCCATATGGAGCGGCTGTTTGAGCCATGTCGAACTCCTATCCTTTTCCGAAAGAGACTTCGGATTTCTGTGTATTAAACAGAGGCATCCGAGCGTCGTTCTCTCGCATTAATTGGCTATCGACCGCTTGCATTTGCCCAGCAGTTTGGGTTTGGTAGTACTCTGTTCGTTGCTCGACCAACTCTACAGGTGCTTTACATAACATTAAGCCCCCGATAACGACGTTGTCCTTGAAACGATCATTTTCTACCATTACCAACTGGATTTCGGGGTGGTCCTTTGCCCTACAAGGTTCCCATCCCTCGCGCAATTTGGAAGATACGTTAGCGGCATCAGCTTGGCCTTGCATTGCAACTCGAACCCAGTGGAAAGAAAATCCATCGATAGGTTTTGGGTCCGGCAACATAACTGGTGGTTGCCATGCCTTGGGTCGCTCTGTCTTAGCACGAGTTTCTTCAGATCGATCAAGTCTATTTTCAGCCATTTTACTAATCCTTTGCTTTTAGAGCTTCAATTGCAGCCTGCTTGGCGTATTGTTTGTTGGTTATTCCTAGGTCCCTAGCTATTGCTGCCTGAGATCGCGTTAACACGTACTTTTTAGGTACGGTACTCCGTGCTACGGGCGCGACTACATTTGGCGCTTTGGGGTTCACTACTACTTCCGTTTCTGAGGATTCAAACTCCCCCGGGAACAACTCTCGCATACGACCATTTATTTTGTCGTAGTATTCATCGCTCTTTGGGTCAATCCGCTTCTCATTAACGAGTTCATTGTGGAGGCCCAAAGCAAGAGATGTCATCTGCGTGTTTGTGCCAAACCATGTGTTATCAGCTGCCCATTCCTCAGCACGCTCATCGCGTTGCACTGTGGGAGCAGCAGTTACTTCTCGTTGTACAGGAGCGGGATTGTCTTGTAAAGGCGTTTGTGCTGCAGGGAGTTTGAAACTCCTTATCTTGTCCGCCTTAATAGTGGCTGCCGTAAACTCTGACTGGGCTGCTACAACCGCATCGGGGTTCCCGCTTTCATAGGCTTTCCGGTACGCTTCACTTGCTACAGCGAGTTCGATTTCCACACTTTTCTTGGCCTGTTGCAGCAAGGATTCATGCCCCTTACTAACTGACCCTTTAAGCGCCTCGTTCTCTTTAAGGAGTTTTTGTGCGAACGCGTTCAGCTCGACACCCTTGCGCTGGGCTTCTTCTTTCTCCCGCCGCTCATCGTGGTAGCCCTTACTGAAGTGCTTTATGCGTTTCTCGGCCTTTTTATTATACTGGGCCATTTCTTCATCAGTTAGTTCCGCGGGGGCATCTGACTTGACACGGTTCTTGTCCGCGTCAGGTGTGTCGTCTACTACCTCGACCTCAATGTCCTCGTCGTCATCATCTGGCAAAGTAACTACAGTTTCCGCCGTAGTGGTTTCTCCCTCAACCTCAGGTATGTCCAACACGTCCTCAGTTGTATTCGTGGCCCCATCGATGTCAATTACTGTGACATCAGTGTCGCCTTCTTCCCCAACAGGTAGTTGGTACTGCATCTGTTCCATTGGCATTGTTATGCCTCCTATGTTGCACGCGCGATATAGCGCGGGTCAGGCACGATTGCCTGTATTGAGTCGTCTTCTAACAGACGGAACTCATTTGAGCCTATCTTAAATCTAGTGCCAGAGTTGGGGCGAAACATAACGCAGTCCCCTTTCTTACACCAAGCCCCGTTTGGGAATCTCTCTTTGTCGGAATAGGCTTGCATACCCATATCCACGACTAGGCCCATAGTAGACAGGATGTACTCCTCTCTCATGGTCTGGTCTGACTTCAAGAGTCCCTGTTCATAGGCCTCTGCTACATCTGGCAACGCAATTAACACCATATACCCCGCTGGGGTTGGCATCGCGTGGTCTAGTAGTTCACTCTGCTTAGCCTCATCCGCCACTTTCTTAGCGTCCTGCTCCGCAATTTTCTTATCTCGTTGTAACTCCAAGTCGGTCTTTTCAACTGCTTCAGTCATCGTTATCTCCGTTACTGTGTGAATCTGCAAGGTCCCGTACTTCTCGAATAGCGGTCTCCAGACCTCGGACGAATCCCGCCATATCTTTGTAGCCAGCAAAGTCCTTCGCAGCGCCCCCAGCTATAGAATTTCTAACTGGGACTGCTTGAGCCTCGATTTTCTCTATCACTACATCAAATATCGTATTAGCCATTACACATCACCCCTCGGGGGTGGGGCTTTATTCTTTGCGTTTTGTGCATTGAACACCGTGGTAGCTGCTGCAGCACGGGCGGCCCTATTATTCTGCTTGTCACTCTGCTCTAGCTGCTTATCACTCTGGGCGGCACTCTGCTTAACCTTTGTGATGTCAATCTCAGCGTCAATCATCATTCCTTTCTCGTCGAGCATAAGTTTCTTATCGTCCGTATCTTTATCATCAGCATCCTTCTTAATCTTGCGCTGAAGCTCACCAACTTTGGTGTCAGAATCCTGTTTCTTAAGCTGCATAACCGGGTCTTCTGCTTGCTGCTGGGCTTCCTTCTGGGCCGCCTCTTGTTGGTGCCCCTGAGTAATCTCAGTGCCTGCCTGTGCAAGAAGTTTAGACAGCCGAATCTCAAACTCTTCAGGTAACTCCTCGTTTGGCGCCGGTAATGCCACACCCATCTTCTCTTCCATCTGGCTGCGGTACAGGAAGCCCAAGTGTTCAGCAATGTGCGCCTGCATAGCAGCACCAATCTGTTGGGCCATCGGGTTCTGCCCAATAGACTCCGCAATCATGGGGTCTTGCAGGAACGCTTGGTGGGCGGTCATATGTGCTTGGTGGTCTTGGTAGATAAACGCCTTGATGGGCTTACCTACTAGTGCAGCCATGTTCTCACTGACTACATCCATCGGCTTAGCATCGTCATCAGTGGTAACAATCTTGTCAGCGTTTGGCACGCCTAGGTTAGTTATCATCTGGCGGTGTAGGAACGGCAAATCGTATATCTGAGGGGCAGATGCAGATAGCTGGTGCACGGCCTGATACTGCACGACGCGTTGAGCCATCGTTGTGCTGTTCGGGTCACTTACCGGTATCACATCTGTGAGGGCATAGTCTTCTCGCTTCGCACGTGGCTCAGCGCGGTAGGGTACGTACCCATAATCTTCAGGGGCATACTCTGCGATAATCCCTTTCAGGAGTTTAAATTCCTGTTTCATAGCGTAATGCACACGAGCCTGCACTGCCGCCATCGGTTTCAATGTGCGTTCGAGAATAGCGAGGGTTGTGCCCACAGGTGCATTAGCACTCATGTCCCCTACGTTCATATCACTGATAGCACCCAGTCTGCGTCCTTCCTCAGTAATCCTCTCCAATAGTAGGAGTAAGACTTGGCTTGGCTCGCCATAGGGGAGTGGCATGATGTTGTCTTGTATGGAGCCCGCTGGTACATCTACGTCCACCCAGCTACCCGGACCTATTGGCTCGTCATCCCCTTTGCCACGGAAACCCCGTGTTTTGAAGCCCCCGGGGAGGTTCGCTAGTGTGCCTGCGTCAACTAGTTGACGGATGATTGAGGTGCCTGCCTTAGCGTAGCCCCCTATAATGTGGATAAGTCCTAGGCCGTAGAAGCCAAAACCCGGCACATACGTGTAATGGACAAAATGTTGACGCTTGAGCATATTCGGGTCATCAGGGCGCCAGTTACGGTAAATAGAGAGGACTTCATTAGTGCCAGTATCGATGGTCACTATATAAGGACGAGCAATCTCCTTGATAACCTCCTCCTCACCGTCTTGCAGCTCACTGGTAGGTGGGACGGTGGCGCCAGACACAAACGGGTCGTTGAACCCGGGGATAACCTCATCAACGTGTATCTCGTAGAACGTGTAGCGCCCATCTTCGTTGAGGGTGTACCCACTTTCCTCTGCCTTCTTCTCTTCAATATCCGTGGTGTACGGCTCTGGGTCACCTAGGTCGACTGCGGTGTAGAACCCTGCTGCCTGTAGTTTCAGGAAGTCGTTGGGGGTCTTGCGCATAACATGTGTAACGCGTTCAGCACTCTCTATATGTGAGGCGCCGTACGGTACAATCACTTCTTCAGCAGGTAGATGTAGAGAAACCTGTCGGCCCATCGCTGGGTCGTAATACACTTTCTTAAAGCAAGAACCCCCCAAGCCTAGGTTATATAGCATCCGCTCATGCTCTGGCCGGTACTCGGTCATTACCTCAGTAATCTCGTAGTTCATATCCACCCGAACGCGTTCAGCTGCTTCCTCACGTTCTGGGGTAACTTCCCCAATGATCTTAGTCTTGACTGGGCCTTGGGGTGGGAACGTCTCACTCATGGCTTCCGCTTGGAACCGCATGGCTGCCTCAGATAACACTGTTGAATACGCCCCACAAGCATTAGCCCAAGGCTCGGTACGTTCTTCATACTTCAGGCCTAGAACCTCCATGCCCTTCACGAAAACATCTGCCCACTCTTTGCGGCTGCTAATGTCATCTTCAACCTCACCAACCAGCTTAGTCGCTAGCTTTTGCAGGTTGTCGTCACTGAGTAGCTCAGCAATATTACCCTCAAACGGAGCAATCAGTGTTTCGAGTTCCATCTCACCAAAAATAACCTCGATGTCACCATTCTCAAGCTCGTGCTCAGTGGACTCATCCGTAATCTCAATCTCAAAGTCGTCATCTGTATCCACAAGGAACTCCGTTCCGGGGACTCCATACTCATTCTTGTCTATGTTGTTCGCTGCCATTAGTAAAAGCTCCGCCGCTTAGATTTGAACTGCTTCTCGGGTTCTGGTTCGTCTGAGGGTAACCGCACAAACCCTCCATCTCTAAATCGTTTCAAGGCCATCGACGTGCAATCGACCAAATCATCATTACTACCATAGGGGAACGACGCTACTTCATCAACCAGCGCCTCGGCCCAACGTGTTTGGGGCACCCAGCATTTCCGCGAGTTTACCATGTCGGCCACACCATTCAACCGCGCTATCTTGTCACCTGACCCACGGACGGGGGTATATTCTTGGACGGGTATTCCCATCCTACGTAGTTCTTGGTACAGCGGGACACCACTTGATTTCTTCTCCACGATAAACGAGTCGGGGTCGCGGGCCTTGTAGTGCCGGAGTGCTAGGGCTTTCAGCTCGTGGAACTCAACGCGTTCCCGTATGGCATCAAGGAGGATGACGTGGTTCTCATTCTCCTCCTCGTTCATAAACACACCCCATACTGTGATGGCCGAAAAATCCGCTCGGTTGTGCTTCTCCGCTGCAGCATCCACAGTCATTATCACGTAGAGGCACTCTGGGGGTTCTTCTTCCATCCAGATGTTCCAGTCATCACGCTTAATAATAGCCGCTTCTTCTGCTGTCGGGTTCTGTTGATACTGGCTATTCCACTGGAACAGCGGCATTGATGCTTTAGTTCTGTGTAACGCAGCTAACGAGAAAAACTCTGGCCACAGTGGTTTCTCAACAACTGCAGTGTGTTTGTCCTTCCATATCTCTTCTTTACTAACCAGCTTCCCAGCCGCATTAGTGTAGGTAACTGTCTCGATCTCAAATATCGCAGGGAACTCAACCACATGAAACTGGTCAGCACCATCGTTCATGGCCATATCTTTTACAACGCGGCCTGTTATGTCATCTTGGTGCCAGCGGGTATTAGAGCTAACTACTTGATTCGCAATGAAATTATGAGTTCCTTCAACTTCAATGTCGAAGACATCCTCCCGCCCAGTAAGAGTTATACTAGCGATTGTTGACGTAGTAAATTGCCCGCTGCAACAGTTTCTCGTCAACGTGGTGTTTGACAATGAGGTTGCAGTCGTTGCATAGAAGTCCTCTGACCCTGCCAGTGTCGTGGCAATGGTCAACGGCGAGAGGGTTAGCCTCGCCCCAACTTTTTGGGATGTTAACCTCATGGACTCCAAGCAGGCAAATAGCGCATTTGTACTCTTGCTCACCCAATAGTCTGTGATACTCAACAGCGTCGATGCCATACTTGAGTTTGAGGTGGGCGTTGCGTCGTTTGTTTGGGCAATAATGGTCGCCGGACTCTTTGCACTTGTAGTAATGTGCAGATGACGCATGGCTAACACAACACCCATTCCAACTAACCGCTTCACTGCATCCCTCAGCAGCACAAATTTTGCCTTTGTTCTTGCCCCAGTGCCCAACGGGATGTTTCGGCGCATTAGGCTTTTTCTTGTGGTAGCACTTTCTTGCTTGGCAAGCGTGACACAGGCCGTCCCCACTGTTTGTTTTCGACCTTGGTGCCCTGTTGCATCCCTCAGTGAGACAAGTTGCATCCCCGGTTCCAGCTTCTTTACTCTTGTCCATGTGGTACTCCCGTCAGGCTTTTGCACGAGAAATGGATGTCTCTCGTTAGCTCTGACTAGTTTACCATCAGACATGGCTATTGTGTATACCTGATCTGACCCCTGATTTGCCCAGTTCAATACTCTCGCGGAAGTCAGCTTCCCCCCATCGTACGTCGCTATCTCATCCCCAACCCGAACATCCCGCAGGGGCTTCTCTTTGCCTGTTGCCAGTAGAACACCCGTATCGCCCGTCATGCACTGTATGATCACCACGCGCCCCCCGGGCATTAGCCGTGTGCGGGCGCCGTACGCGTACCAGTCATAGGCCTTAGCAAAAACGGAGAAATTCCCCGCCAGCACATCCTGCTCTGAATGTGGGTCATCAATCAGCAGAAGGTCGGCACCACGCCCCGCAATGTTAGAGCCTATACCCGTGGCGTAAAACTCACCCCCGTGGTTAGTGTTCCAACGCCCCGCAGACTTACTGTCCTTAGCAAGCTGCACATTCGGAAATATCGACCTATATAGGGGGGTGTTTATTAAGTTACGCACTTTCCGCCCAAAATCCACCGCGAGGTCTGAGGTGTGTGACACCAACATAACCTTGTGTGTCGGGTTCCGGCCTAAGTACCACGCCGAGTAGTAGATAGTCCCCATCTGGCTTTTGCCGTGTCGGGGTGGGATGTTCACAGCTACGCGGTCTAGCCCTACGTACGTGCCATCAGCGTTCTCAGTTATCCCCGCCTCAATGTCCATCAGCAGGTCAGCCAAAATTCTATGGTGTTTGCCTACCTTGTAGTCATCCTGCATCGCACAGCAAAACGCCACAAGGTCGTCCCGCGCCCCTTCGAGGTTCTCCGTCTCCTCTAAGCCGGAGAGGTTCTTGAATATCTCTTCCTTCTCCTCTTCGTCAAACGACTCCAAGTTGTCCAGCATGTACTGGACCTCATCTGCAGAAAAGTTCCGCGGATGTTTACTTGAAGGCTTTGGGGCAGGGGTTCTAAGCATTGTTAATCATCTTTCAGAGCTACTGGCGCGGGAGTTTGGAACGCCTCATTCACACACCATCGGCAGTTCCCTGCGGCATCTAGCATCTCGTAATGTTTTGTGCACCTAGTTGTTATAGTACTCATTCTGCTTTTGCCTCGAATACACCATCTTCTCGCTGCTCTAGCACTAAGCTCTTAGCCTTCAACGCGTTCAGCTTCTCGCGTATCTTCTCAGTGAGTTCATCGGAGGACTGGTGGGTGTGGATAATCTCTTCCTTCTTGACGAACAGCCCTACGTCCTCAGTCTTGCCCAGTAGTTCTAGGGCCTTTAACCGGATGCGGGCGTCAGGATGGCGGGTTTCTGCTAGGAATCCATTTGTGACTATGTTGCGAATCTTGGCGGGCGGGAGTGGTTTTGCGTTGGCTATGTCTGTTAGGGCCTCAAGCATCTCATCGAAGGCATCGGGGGTCCCCATAAGGTATTGTCCCCCAGACTTCGCGGCTTGAGCTGTCTCTTTCGCGGTAAGGGGCTCGTCAGGAGTATCAAGCAGTTCTTCGTCTTCTGGGTATACCACGTAGTCCCACGCGTTTAACAGGCTTACTGGGTTACAGGCGGACTCAGCATTTTCGCGCACGTCGATATACCGGATATTGATAGGGATATCAACACCGACATCGTCACTTAGCTGCACTGCTCCGTAATTCATTCCGCACCACTGTGAAAGTAGGTAGCCACAATAGTACACGAAAAAAATTTTTTGGGTTAGACATAATTTTGGGCCGGGGGGCCTTTTGTCTCAGCGATTTCGTGGGTTTAGGTAATCATTCGTCTCTAATAGTATTATAGAGGTGCTAACTATTTTGGCTCAAAATGGGCCCATAGGGGGCGGGTACCTTTGCTAGAACACGTTATATATCCCTAGAACCTTCCAATCCCACCAGTTTGCCGTAATATGGTAACCATCAAAGCCAAACAACGGCACTTGACCGTTGTCCCTTTGTGTACTCTTAAGAGTACTTATTAATTGGATATATATTATGACAACTTCAAAGACTTCAACTGTAGTTCAAACAGCTTTACTTTCTACTGACTTGGTTACTCTTATAACTAAGGATGAAACGTTACGAGATATGCTTACTCCTTTGACTACCGGTGCCGAGCTGCCTGTATTACAGGGAGACTTCAATGCTTCACTAGAAACACAGTTCACAGCAGCTATTGATAAAGAGCTCAAATCACTAGGTGCTGGCGGTTCCTGTGTACAGCAAGACTTAGCAGTAATGCCAATGAGTGTAGCTATTGGTATCCGTATGGCTACAAAAGCCAGCGATACGGCGCGCCTAACAAGTGAGGCACTAGCAAACCTCATAGCAGTTAATGGCGGTCCGGTCCCTAGTGAGCTGAAAGACAAAAACGGTGCTTGGTTTGCTGATTTTGGCATTGCATACTTTTCCCAACTGTCGGCGGATGACTTTGCAACAATGATTAATGATGATCTTAAAGACACCACTATCATTACGTCCAACACGGTCGGAAGGGCATCAACAAAACGCAAAGTTAAACAGAATGCGCGAGATATGTTTGACCGCACAGTGGCTCAGTATTGTGAGAACGCATTACACCGCAACCTAGTTGAAGTGGATGGTTCATGGTTAGTCGCGCCGAGCGAATTGATTCACCTAGCAGAAGAATCAATTGTTGCGGACAAAGTCGCTAGCAAAGCAAAACTGGTAGCAGATAAAGACGCGAAAGCAAAACTAGCAACAGAGGATAAGGTTTGCACAGCATTTGCTTCCCTGATTGCAAGCGCCGACTTGTTAAAAGAGCTACCTGCTGAAACCGTCGGTGCGGGTTTTCGTGAGATGCTATCGGCCATGTCAACGTGTCTGGCCAACACTTCAAAGATGAATACTAATGTAGCCCAACTAATTGCTGAATCTGGCAATAGTCACTAGTAACACACGGTGCCGCTACCATAGGGCACCATCTTTTACCCTTATCACTTGGAATCAATACAATGACAACGATAATAGTTAGACCTAAAAAAATGTTTCTTCAAGACGAAATGATACTCAAGAGGCAATTGCGTCTCAAACTAGGCCGACTTAAATACCTACACAATCGCGTTCAACGTACACTCGATGAATCAATCGAGTACACTAACCTTAAAGCGGAGTTAGAAACCACTCCTTTCCTTTAACCTTTTGTGTCAACCCTCTTCGGAGGGTTTGATACCAGTTCCCGACAGGCGCGCTGCATGAGCCCCACGCGTTTAGCCCTCCCTGACTGCCCCAACCTGTTGTACTCTTGAGAGTACCCTGATTTACCCCCTGAAACCAGTTCCCACCAAGTGCGCTGCACCTGTTTTGTTGAGGCCGTTCCCTGTGTGTACAACGTGTCTCTGTGCTATACAGCGATCACATTGCCCCTCTAAATAGAACAATAGAAAGTGCACATTGTACTCTCGAAAGTGCACATTAGAAAAAGTACCCACAACAGCTCCTCCTAACGTAATGTGATCAGGAACGATCGTTCTGTGCACTTTTTTGTTCCGGTTTGGGCGCTGTAAGCTATTGATTATAAAGCAATGTTCCGAAAGCGCTGTTTCCCAAAATGGAAATCGTACATTACTAAAGTGAGCAGGAGTGAGCAGGAGTGAACATTCTAATTGACATATTGTTACTTCTTTTACTATATAGTTATATATTATGTTATATTATGTTTTGTATTGTTCTATTTATATTTAAGTGGTCTGTTATTTTTCAAAAAAGTGAACTTCGTGGGTTCCCACTGATTTGGGGGTGCGGCGCAGATTATAATTTCTCAGATTCTAATATTTTCAAAAAGTGCACAGAGCCACAAAACGCGCCTCTTTTCCCTTGCATATCAAGCACTTAACCCCCCAAACATAAATAGTACATTAAGTGCACAATAGGGACAATACAATGCGCACAACGACACTCCAAACCGGAACATTACTTAGTTATCAAGTACTTACCCACCCCATGAAGTTCGTAGTCCGTCAATTACACGGGACCAGAAAGGGAACATTACAAAGTGCACAAATCGTCATACTCGTGGGAAAACACCCTAAAAAGTATCCACAGCATCTCCTCCGCAGATTTGAGAACATTGCAGCCCATTCCAGAACATTACCAAAAGTCGTTCCACGAAAGTCCCGTCAATCCCACTGCAACCGCCGACTTCAGGGGTTTCGTTATGGACTTCGTGGGTTTCTACTCCCCCACACTCACCACTGATTTGACGGATACCACTAAACATGTTATAATGGTTATGTAAGTGAGGGTTTGTGTGAGAAGTGCTGTTTTGGCCCTCACAAGCTCCGATTATCCACCCCCCATAAACACGTACTCTCAAGAGTGCAGGAGATAAACGATGCCTAGGTATAAAGTTATCATAGAAGAAGTTCTTCATTACACCACCGTCGTAGAGGTTGACGGTGAAGGCGATGCGTACGAGGCAGCAGAAGATGCTATAGCCAACAACGCTGATAGGGACGAGCTCCCCATAACCTGCCTAAGCAGAGACTGTATTTCTACAGAGGAGATAAACGATGCTGGGTAACGAGGTAACCAACAAGCTAGGCATAGACGTTGCGACACGTGATGCAGCGAAACTGATCAAGCGGTTAGCCAAGCTAAAGACGACGCACCGGATAAGCAATGCAGGTGCGTATGTGGCAGACACCAACTTCACCCAAGTATCCATCGACACAACGTGGGAAGAGGATGAGTTGGATGACTGGTTATACAAAGTCAATCATGGGTGCGAGTACGTGGGCACATTCACCCGAGGTTAGTTAACAGTACTCCCAAGAGTACAGGAGAACGACATGACAGTAGCAACCAAGCGCGCTGGGAAAGTCTGGTCTGCGAAAGAGGACAACTTACTGGTTCAACGCATTGCGCTAGGGCTTACGCTTGAAAAACTGGCGAAAGAGCACAAACGAACTGAGGGTGCCATACAGAGCCGAGTGTGTCTGATGAATTGGTGCCGCCACCAATGTAAGGGCAATGCCCTTGTGATCAGGAGAACGACAATGACTAAGCACAAAGAACTAGATGCAACGGAAGAACAGCGGGCTAACTTAGATACGTTGGCCACATACCTCGAAGCCCTACCCGAGGATTACGAACACTTCGACATGCGCCGGTACTTCGACGCGCGAGGATTAACACCAGATATAGTCGCCCTGTCCTCGGGACTTGTTGGCACCGAGCACCTGAACGTGTGTGGCACAGTAGCTTGTGCCATTGGGCACGGCCCTGCCGCAGGCATAGACCCACAAGGGAGTGAGAATTGGTCAGAGTACTCCTCAAGAGTGTTTGGTTGTGTGAACCGCGCCCTGTGGGGTGGTGTCGTGTATATGGGCGGTGGCATATACGCGTGGGCATTCTGTGAGGAGTGGTGCCATCACGACAACACGCCGCTGGGGGCAGCGCAACGCATAAGGTACGCACTCCGCCATGGCATACCAGCCCTCTGGGATTATGACACAGTGGTGGAGCTGTATCAGAGAGGATGACGATAGCTAAAGACGCCGAGATAGCGAGGCTTAATAAGACGACGTCTCATAATTAATAGGGAATCAAAATGAAATACTGTGTAGCGACGAAAATTAGTACAACTGACGTTCACAATAACGAACTACTCGTAGAGAGTGTTCATAGCGATTTTGGCAGGGCTTTGAAAAAATCTACTAACGGACAATCTGTTATAGGAATCAATGACCATGTCAAAAAAGGTGATTCGATTAACAGCGATGGAGAATTATGGCAGTCGTCAAATGAAGCTACGCGTGCAGATGCGCGGGGGAGAACTGCCCCACAGGTAATGCCAATGTCACCATCAACACCATCAACACTTAACAGTACTCCCAAGAGTACAGGAGAACGACATGACAGTAGCAACAATGACTAAGCACAAAGAACTAGATGCAACGGAAGAACAGCGAGCTAACCTAGATAAGTTGGCCACATACCTCGAAGCCCTACCCGAGGAATATGATCACTTCGACATGCGCTGGTACTTCAACGAGCTAGGCGGCCCCGACGCGCTAGACGACTTCGAAGCGCTAGGATTAGCACCAGATACAGACACAGACACAGTAGCCCTGTCCTCGGGACTTGTTGGCACCGAACACCTGAACGTGTGCGGCACAGTAGCTTGTGCTATTGGGCACGGCCCCGCCGCAGGTGTAGCCCCACAAGGAGGTGAGGGCTGGTCAGACTACACCATAAGGGCATTTGGTGACGGTGAAAATGACACAAGTGACCGTGACACACGCGTTGGCGTATACACATGGGCGTTCCACGAAGCTTGGGCACACTACGACAACACGCCACAGGGCGCGGCACTACGCATAAGGTATGCACTGAAACACGGTGTACCAATCCTCTGGGACTACACATCAGCGGTGGAGCTGTATCAGGAGAACGAGACGTGAGAGAGATTAAGTTTAGAGCCTACGGCCCGACAGGAATGACTTTTTTTGACAACGAGCAAGCCGCTCATGATCAATATATAGCCCATCATTTAATGCTAATGATGGCTAACAAGCACCCCCAAGGTAAAGACCTGTTAATGCAGTACACCGGACTCAAAGATAAGAACGGTGTTGAGATATACGAGGGAGATATCATCTCCGCCCCTCACGACTTTGGGCCAGCAGGATTCTCCGAAAGGAAATTCAAGGTGCATTTCAGCCAAGAGCTAGGAAGTTATCAGTGGAATTATTGGCTGATGGAGAGCGCGGAAGTAATTGGCAACATCCACGAAAACCCCGAACTATTGGAGAACACAACAGGAGATAAAGAATGAACGCATTAAGACTAGGCCAGAAAGTAAGAATCACGAAGCGACGTACAGGTGTGGCCAAGGGCAACCCGTACACCATACTGTCGATCATCAACAACAAAGCCAAACTGCAAGGTGCAAACACAGCGCCTGATAGGTGGTTCCAGTTGCGTGACCTGTCGTGAACATACGGGTATTCAAACGCCGCGTGTGGAGGAAAGAGGGACAAGGCTATGTGCCTGCCCCCGCAGCAACGAAGCGTACAGTTGTGTACGTGGAGTCAGAAGAAGCGGCGCGTGCAATATGCAAGCCCGAGAACGCGAAGAAGCCCGAGACGGGCACGGTTGGATACTACAACTTTGTCTGGCATGAATATGAACGAGTTAGTTAACCGTACTCCCAAGAGTACAGGAGATGAAGATGACGATGGATAAAATAGAGCAACAAGCGTTGTGCCACAACCAACTGCAGAACTTGTTGAACGCGGGTGTGGCGCATATTCGCAAGCAGGGACACCCTGCACTTGGTGAAGAAGGTAAATGTATGTACCGGACTGCCATAGTAAACAGGGGGGATGTGCCAAGCAAATGTTTTATCGGTGGGTGCATAGCCGATGAGCATTACGACCCCCTTTCAGAGAATAAAGACGTTACGCATTGCGGGCCGCTGAACATGTTGGCGGCCAGCGGGTTCCCCCTTACTTTCGTAGATACATCGGGCCCGCATGTCCTACGCGCCATGCAAAGGGAGCTACATGACGATGTGGCGCGTAAGGCCAACATGTCTAACTACACCCGCGGGGTTGTAAAGTCTTGGGGCCCTGAGGCCCGTGTCACAACGCGAGACGATGACCCTGCAACGTTTGATGCACGATGGATGACCCGGTTCGAAGGCTCACTTCGTACGTTCTGCGATAGGTACGGCTTCACTGCCCCCGAACCTACAACCTAACCTACAACCTAACGTACTCCCAAGAGTACAGGAGATGAAGATGATAGAAGATGAGAATAAGTACGCCAAGACAGTCCACCCAGATGGGCGGATTGAGTTCGTACCCATACCCGTGAAAGAACGGGACCTAGCGGATTGGGAGCCTGTGTATTTGAACGGCACGAGTGGCAAAACAGAAGATTACTTCATAGTCAACAGTAATGGGGAGGTGTACAGGACTGGCGTTTTGGACCACACCAAGGGCTACCAAAGCTACGATTTGCATACAAACTTTGCCACGTACCCAACAAGGGAAATGGCAGAGAAGGCAGCGGTCCTGATGAAGCGTAATAATGCCATCATAAAGGCTTGTCTGCTAGTGGACCCCGACTACGTGCCTGATTGGACCAACAGAAAAACTAAGTTCGCTGTCTACTATGACCACATAGATAGTGAGTGGGTAGTAGGTTGGAGTAGCTTCTGCTCTTCCGCTTTGGCTTCCGCCTACGTGTCAACTGAAAAGAAGGCAATAAAAGTGTGTGAACTATTAACCAAGTGGGGGATTAAGCAATGAATGAGACAAACAGCAGTACCGTGGTAACCACCAGCACCCAAGCGCGCATTACAGCCGAAGGGACAGGCGCACCTGTTAACCCAGAGACACCTCAACCTGTTGAGTATACGTATGAGTTACCAGTGGAAGAAAAAAGCAAGGCTCTTGCTGCAATGACACGCGCCCAAGCCACAAAGTACATGGACCTGTCCTTGTACAACTCGATTGATCGACAGGCATTGGATTCGGGGGCCTACCCCTCCAAGCTCAACACACCTATATCTAGCTCCCCCGTGCGGGCAATGCTAGTAAACAAAATCAATGCCCGTAACCACCAAATGCAAACCATGGTGCTCAACGCGTTGGGCCAAACGGTTATAAACCCTGACCACGTGAACTATTACACGAAAGGAGAAGTTTGATGCACGCATTACAGACAAAGCATATAACCCCTAACCTAACCGCGCAGCAAAAACGCAAGCTGCTTAAGTTAGCAAACTACGTTATTAACCTGCCCGAGAACTACCGGAAATTCAACATGCGCAACTACTGCAGCAGCAGAAGACAGGACACGTTTTTAGACATTGCGCTTTGGGAGGCAAAAAAGACACTGGCAGATAACGAGTGTGGCACCACAGCGTGCATGTTGGGGCATGGACCCAGCGCGGGTATACCACCAAGCCGTGAGGGAATGGATTGGTGCGCGTACGCAGCTGATTTTGGTTGCCAACCGGAGGGAGGGACGCGCTCGTTGTGGAACTGGGTGTTCGGTGGGCGATGGGGCAGTTATGCCCCCACGGCAGAAGAAGCAGCTATGCGTGTTCACTACATGTTGGACTACGGCATCCCAGAAAATTTCCGTAATCCCGGCCGCGAGTGGGCAGAGCTAGTAAAAGAAAGCTACGAGGTAAAGTAGTAACTAAACTCATTCAATAGCAGTACTCGCAAGAGTACAGGAGATAGATATGACTGAAGAAACCAAACCCGCACAGCGCCCGATACTCCAACGCGTTGTTAGTGAGGGTATTGCCCACATACGCAAACAGCGTGGGCCCGCACTCGAAGGACCTGTTTGCAAGTATCGCACAACACACGGACGCAGCTGCTTCATTGGTGGGCTTATCAAGGATGAGTACTACAACGTCGACCTAGAGAGGCAGAAGGTTACATCTGAGGAAGTGAGCGATGCCCTCATTGCTAGTGGCTACAACATCGACTGGGATGTGTATGAGCGACTTGGCACCCTACAAGCAGAACTGCACGACGAGGTGGGTGCAGACGTTAGCATAGGACTGGACCACCCCCACTACGAGGCGCAGTGGATGATTGCGTTTGAGAAACGCGCCGAACGATGGTGCACAAGAAATGGGTTCGCCTTTCCGGTTAACCCCCTGTGACTGACTACCCTGAGCGGGACTTCGTAAAGTGGCCCCTTAACAGTACTGATGTTATTGGTTCAGGGCCACTAACTGGAAAGAATTGGGTGGCTACGTATGTTACGCCAGAGATAGACCTGCTTACGATGAACTGGGCGCTACAGGAAGTTACGCACGAAGACATGCTCAAGATAGCAACGCTGAACATGTTCGAGCGTGGCGAAGATGTGGAGGGTGTGGGGTACAGGAGCAGGTACATCGGTAATTATTATTATTATATTTATTAACAGTACTCTCAAGAGTACAGGAGAACAAAGATGGACGAGCATAGAATACGAAGGGCAACCCTACGTGACCAGATAAACACAATGGCGGATGGACATGTGCTGCCAGAGTACAGGCGGCAGTATCTGATCAAGCTGATAGCCAAGGCGGAGGACGAGGGGTTCTTGGGGCAGGATGACTTGTTGGGGCTCATCCGTTCCAGTCTAGCCACTGTGAATATCAAGAATGCGTACAAGGAGGCTAACACAGTGTTGACTGAGAATATAAAGACTGCACTCCAACGTGTTGAGGACAACGAGGATGCAGTGGTGACTATGAGGGGTGTGATAGCCACGCAGGATGGGGAGATAGAGAAACTCACGGCCAAACATGGCAACCAAGGCAGAACCATACGTGCACATCAGGAAGGGCAACGCTCCCAAACAGGAATCATAAAGCAGCAACGGGAAGAGATAAAAAACCAAGCAGGGGTTATAGCTGAGCAAGCCGACGATATTCAGGTTATGGCCACAACTATCTCTGACTTGCGTGCAAAAGTTTCACAAAGCGCATGCCGAGAAAATGAGGTCACGCCGACGCCGACTACTGAACTCCGGGCACGCATGCTCCGGCAGTGTAAGACCATCCAGAAGAAGCGCCGAGAAAATGAGGACATGGCATTGGAAATTGTGAGGCTAATTTCCAAGGTGGAGTGGCTAGAGACATTTGCGGGGCACAACAAAAAGTATGTTGATAACCTTTTGAATGAGGCCGTTAAGATGCGGAAAGAAAATAAGGAGCTTGCGACCCGTGTTAGTTCCCTGACTACCAGTAGGGCAAGCTCCGAGAATGTGTTTGCTTCAAGGTCGGAAGTTAACTCGATTCGCATCAGTCACAACCACTTAGTAGAACGCGTTTTGGTACTGGAGGACAAGAACGATGGATGATCAGTATGGTGTTGAAGCATTGAACACAGAGAACATAAATCACATAGCAATCTTAATTAGCACAGAGGAGCACGATGATGGAAAAAGTAACGATAGTAATAAGTAAATCAGTGGGCGCGTGTCGTGAGGCTGACCAGTGGGGGCATGTCCAGTTCCTACAGACTGCACTGAAGATAAGTACAGCGCGGAGCATCTACCTTAACAAGCAACTCGACCGGCAAGTGAGGGGTGGGGGTGGCTCTTATACCAAGCTGACTATTGATGTAAACCACGAGCAGCTTGGTGGTTACACCGCTCTGCGCAGAAGACCAGTTGATCTTATGAAGTGTTGGAAGCACCCCGAGATACTGGAGCACGAGTTCGGGTGTCCGCCACCGCGACCATGCGACCAACCCATTGAACTACGACCGACTCACAGGAGAATACCGTGAAAATTGAAACACAGACAGTAGCGATACTGAGCATGGAAGAACTGGAAGCAGTGATAAAACTGATAGGTGTAACGAGCCAGAACTTCCGCACTGAGCATGGACTGACCACCGAGCAGAGCAAATTACTAGTACACATACACAGTGAAGGAGATAAAGATGCAAGACAAGACACTTGATACATCCAGCACCCCGTCAATAAGTTCTGCTGCACTACTGGTGCAGCTATCAATTGGGCAGTGGAACACGTTGAGAAAGGACACACGCGCCAGTCGCGAACTAACGAAGGACAAGAACGCGAGCCACGGCAGCGCCAAGGTGGACAAAGACCTGATGACAGGTTCACGCACGAAACAGAACATCACTGAACTGTCGACTGCAATCCGCAAGTGGCACAGAGAGGCCACGATGCCGTGGTCTAACTTTGGGTTACGTCTGCTACCTAACGAGACGTACTTCGACTATCACCAGCAAGCAACGGAGTTCCAGCGGGAGTTTCGGAGACTGGTTTCAATGTTTATGGCCGACTACAAGGCCGACATCACCCGCGCGCAGATACGCCTAGGTGATTTGTTCGACCCGATGGACTACCCGAACGAGAATGAGGTGCACGGCAAGTTCCGGCTCGACATCTCCTACCAACCGATTGCAGAGGCTGGAGACTTCCGTGTGGACATGGGCAACGAAGCCAAGAACGCGTTGTCCGAGCAGTATGAGAAGTTCTACTCCGAGCAACTAGAAGGTGCGTTAGCTGATGTGTGGGAACGCCTGTCCACACCACTGCACAGGATGTCTAACATGTTGGACTACGCTGAGCACGAGAAGCCAAAAGGGTTCAAGGACACCCTTGTCTCCAACGTCGAAACGATGGCGGGGATACTCAAGACGTGCAACATCACCAACGACCCTGCTATGGAGGAGGTACGTCAACAGCTTATGCGTGCGCTGCGTGGGGTCACCCCTGATGCGCTGCGTGAGAGTGAGGCACTGCGCTCCACTACCAAGGACAACATCGACAAGATCATAGGCAACATCCCACTCGGGCTGGATATGTAACAGTACTCTCAAGAGTACAGGAGATAGAAAATGAGCAACTTAAAAATACCTGAGCAAGCACCACTGGAGGTGAAGGTGGCTAACGCCATCAAGTGGCTGGATGAACTAGCAACAACTGAACTACCACAAGGCCAAGGGCGGCTAGGCAGCATCCGAGAGGGGTTCTGCTGCCTCGGCGTGGGGTGCAAGTTGCTTGAGTTGCACTACATCAGCAGCCACGGAGATGACGCAGAGTTCAACGAGCTGGCTGGGATAGCAAGGACAGGCTTTTTCATCGCGCAGAATGACGAGGGATTCTCTTTTGCACGCATAGCGGAGGAGGCTATACGCAACCCAAGGGTTTCTTTCGAGCTAGACGTGGCGGAAGAACTCGCGAAGCACTACAAAACAAACACATAAACTAACTACTGGAGATCAATAAGATGGAAAACAACATGACAACTTACGACCTAGGAATGGGCGAGCTAGTTAACGAACTGATGGTGAATGGTGGTGATGGTACGTCCTTCATCGAGGGCGACATGGGTTCGGGCAAGTCCGCACTGTTAAATATGTTGGCAGAAAAGCTGCCAGACTTCACACCCATCTACTGTGACATGGTCACTAAAGACGTTGGTGACCTAGCAATTCCCATGTTTCACAAGCTAGAAGAGGGGGGCAACGTAGTGTCCTTCGCAACGAACGAGGAGCTAGGTGTACACCTTGAGGGTAAGATCATTCTGTTGATGGATGAGTTTGGTAAGGCCTCCGCGCCAGTGCAGAACGCGTGCCTACGGCTTATGCACGAGCGCAAGTTTGGCCCACACTCCCTGCACGAGGAGAGTATTGTCTTTGCGACCACCAACCTAGGGGCGGAGAACGTGGGGGATTTGATTAAGCCACACGCCCGCAACCGCGTCACGTTCTACCGCCTGCGCAAAGCAACACCGGGAGAGTTCAACGTGTATATGATAAACAACCAGTGGAATCCTGCAGTTATAAGCTGGGTTGCAGAGAACCCATCCTGCCTACAGTCCTTCACCCAAGTGGCAGACCCCAAGGAAAACCCCTACATCTATCACCCCAAACTGCAGCGCAACTCGTTTGTTACCCAGCGTTCTTTGGAGCGTGCGAGTAAGCACATGGACAAGCAGGACCTCCGCACCGAGGTTGCGCTCACGGCTGCGTTGATAGGTACGGTAGGTCAACGCGCTGGCATGGAGCTGGTGGCCTACGCCTCACTGATAGACCAACTCCCGAAACTCCAAGAGATTAAGGACGACCCGTACTCTGCGAAAGTGCCTGAGGATGCGGCAGCTATATGCCTCGTGGTGTTCCGAGTACTGGGGTGCATCGAGCGGGACTGGATGGACTCATGGATGACTTACATGAACCGGCTACCTAAGCAGGGCCAGACGTTGTTTGCAAACCAGACACGCGTTGAGGGTTATGCCCGCAAGCAGATCGTAGTAACGCATAAGAAGTTCCAGACATGGGCGCTAGACAACCGCCACCTTTTCTCAGCTGACAAACGATAGGAGGAAGACGAATGTTCATAACTGAGTTAACACTAGAGCAACGTGTGGAGAAGGCGTACACACAGCTCATTAGCTATCGCGGCAAGGACAGTACAGGCAAGGCGCCCCGCTACGCCGCGATGTCTGGCATATTCATGTACGGCAACACGGATATAACCAACGACCCAACAGCGTCGACGGACGGGGTAAACACGTACCTCGGGCGGGAGTTCTGCGATGCTCAGAACGATGCGCAGTTGCGCTGGGTTATTGTGCACGAGAAAAAGCACATCATGCACAGACACATGTACATCTACGACTACCTGTGGGCCATTGACAAAAACCTGACCAACAAGGCGATGGACTTCCAGATAGATGGGGAGATGCGCCTTGAGAATCCCGATGGGTTTTTGCAGGAGCCCATAAGCCCACACACTGGTGAGAAGTTTGCCCTCGACGACCCCAAGTATGATGGGTGGTCTATGGTCGAGATATTCAACGACCTTAGAGAGCAGAAGGAAGAGGAGGAGTCAGAGAAGGGAGAAGGTAAAGGCCAACAAGGCGCGGGCACTCCCGAAGAAGGTGATGGTGATGGTGATGGTGATGGTGATGGTGGGTTTGACAACCACAAGTGGGAAGAAGCCAAGGCAGTGGATGAGGACACGGTGCGCAAGATCACACACCAGATAGACCAAGCCATACGTCAGGGTGTCGCAATGGCCGGGAAGCAGGGTAGTGGGGGTGAACGCGTTGTAGGTGAACTCTTGGAAGTACAGGTGTCATGGGAAGAACAGTGGCGCGACTTCATCACGGAACGCTGCGCTGGTCGTGACTTCTCTACATGGGGCAGGCTCAACAGGAAGTACATGGCCGCAGGATACGCCATGCCCAGTACGGTGAGCGAGACGTTGGGGCACCTGTGTATATTCGTTGACCTCTCCTCCTCCATGAGTGACCACGAGCTAATGGTGGCGCTGACCGAGGTGGCTTACATCTGCGAGAACGTCAAGCCAGAGGGAATCACGTTGGGCTACTGGGATACAGAACTCCACAACATTGAGAAGTACGGAGACATGCACGATGCAACGGCGCCAGTGGCTGCGTTGATGGACTCCACCAAACCCAAAGGCAGTGGGGGAACGTGTGTGAGGTGCGTACCCAACTACCTACGAGAAGAAAAAATAAAGCCTGCTGCGATACTCGTCATAACGGATGGTGGGATATACAACGGGTGGGGAGACTGGGAAGGCTACGAGGACAAGTTGATGTGGGCCATCGTAGGCAACAAAGGTGTTACGGCCCCAATGGGCAAGACAGTTCACGTACCGAAAGGAGTCTAAGAATGGCAGCTAAGCAACGCGTTATCCACAACCTCACCCACTGTAGGGATGTTAGTCAACAGAGGTTGGAGTACAACACATTGGCAGTGTCCGAATGGCCGCCAATATCAGAGTACACTATACCTACACAGCACGTGAACGACCAGCAGGTTCTGTGTGGGGTGTACTTGGAAGGGGGCCTGTACGAGTGCTTGGTGGGAGTTAAGAAAAAGAACCCCCGCATCCAACTGCTGCCCTGTTCTTCTAGTTCGGACTACGCTATACGTGAGGTGTTGGTGGTCAACCCCGCGCAGCCGTTGGTGGGCGTCGCTAGGGTTACCTCTTCCTTTGAGCGGGTGAAGGCACACATACCTAGAATGATCAGACAGGGCAAAAAAATCACTTCCCTTAAGCAGCACACGTTTATGGCCAAAGACCCCAAGCGGGTAGCTACACTACTCAACAAAGCAATCAGCCCACTGACTACGCACGAGCTGTTCCACATGTTCGGGGCTACGCTTGGACTGAAAAGTGCACAGGATTTTCTGTCAGGAGCACGGTCTGGGGAGAAGAACCGGCAGGACACCACCAAGTCGTTCGTGCAGTCACTTAGCTGGGAGCACGAGGGCATGAAGTGTGGGCAGTTCTGGGACTCACTGTGCTACCTGTTTGACGAGACGGGGACACTCCCGCGCCCTGTGGTGCCTGCGCCCATGCGCACTAAGTGGGACAGTCTGGCTCTTGAGTATGAGAAGAAATCCCACAACATGAATGAGACTGGGGGGCTAGTGCCCATCCTGTTTATGAAACCCCATATAGGGGAAGGGAACACAGCGGCCTATACCTACGCAGTGGTGCGCCACAACGAGGACAAGGTGAAAGTACTCAAGCAGTTCGACCGAGACATCCGACTACCAGTAGATGTGCAAACGCGTATGTCCATGCTGGGCATGTCGGATGAGGGGGAGGAGATGTGCGCCAACGGGCGGAAGATGCCACTGAGGGATGCACGCATGTTTTCTGATGTACAAGCAACATTCATTCACCCCAGAGATATTGAGCAAGGGTTGTTCGATGACTGGGAATTAGTTACAACAATACAAAGTGGAGAGCAGGCATGATTAAGCAAGGCCAGAAGTTCAGTACTGAGTTAATAACAATAAAGGCCAACATAAAGGCAGAGCGCATTAAGCAAGGGCACCCCATGAAAGAGTTCGCAGAGTGTATTGGGGTTACCCGCAAGACGTTGGAGGACATCGAGACACCCCGAAACTATGGGAGCTTTATTGGTATCGAGGTCCTTATCCAGTACATGGACGCGTTGGGCATGACACTCGAAGAAGCGCGGGGGTTAGACGGATGATGAGTAAAGAAACAGCACAAGAAGAGAACGAGGATGAAAAAGTACTAGACAACATGCTTGAGCAGCTAGCGAACATTGATGACCCCATTGCCCGACAGGTTATTGAGATCGGTATAGGGTACTCTAGAAAGAAACTGGAGGTGAGTGAAATGATTAGAGCAACACAAGTGCAGCAGCTACTAGATAAGGCAAGGAAGGAATATGTAATAGCAGGTCAGGACAAAACAATAATGGAAGAGTTTCTGTGCCGCATCATCTACACATTGGATGTCTATGAGGAGAAAGAAGATGAGTAAACAATCACACTACAGCATCATAGTCAGTGAAATAACAGCAGATGGTGCATCACAGTTTGTTTTCCATACTGACTCTGCACTGTACAAGCCGGGTGCACTGCGACTACTAAAACTACTGCGTGAGAAGTTTCCTGCACCAGCCTACACAGTTAGCATGGTGTACTGGGATATTGTTGGGCGTAGTGTTGAGGAAAAGGAGGAGCTTGCTAATGGCAATGACACCTGAAAAGAAAGTTAAGGACAACGTAGTTAAGCAACTCAAAGCAATGGGCGCGTACTATTTCTTTCCCGCAACAGGGGGCTATGGAACGTCGGGCATCCCTGATATAGTCGGATGCTACAAGGGCTTGTTCTTTGGTATCGAGGTTAAGGCAGGTAAGAATAAGCCCACTGCTCTGCAGGAGAACCAGTTGAGGTTAATCAGCGAGGCGGGCGGGTATGACACGTGGGTGAACGAAACCAATGTGGGCAGTGTAGCCGAGGACATTGAGATAGCACTTGCGCATCTTGTAGAGCAGTAGAACACGTTCGACAAAGAATTAGCCCAGCAGGCGGTGGCGATGTAACACCTGCAGTGTACGGCGGTCCTCCAAGTGGCGTGTATTGCTAGCGTCATCAACATTTTGCCGAGAGTACACCGATGAAGCATCGAGATTGCTAGTCCCCCGCTCGAACGGGGGCATTCATTTTTGTCGTAGTGTTGACACCACTTATGACACTCTATATTATTAAAGCTCATCCCAGCGCACAACAGCGCACAACATATTTGACCGCGAGGCAACCTCCCATGATACAGCTGTGCCCACTCCACAACACGAAACCAGTTCCCCACGATGCGTCTTAAACTAGAAATTGACGTCGACGGTGACGAGGCCCTTGAGATTGTCGAGGCAATACGAACTCTTACAGAACTACTGCAGACTCTAACAGAACGCGTTGAAACAGAAGGTCCTGAAGGGCTCGCAAAAATACACATGGAGAAATGATAAAGCAGCAAACGATATGACAACGAAACTTTTATCAATGAGAGACTAATTAGGAGTTAGAACCCTATGTCAAAAACTGAAGACAAGGTAGACAAAGCGATCGAAGAACTGTGCCAAAAGGTAATGAAGGAACATGATGCACCCGCCGCCATGCAATTCTCGCAGGCAGTGCTGAACCTCTCCAACGCCAAGGCACGACTGACATTAACCGACATCACTGGAATGAACAAGGGGACAACATGAGCGGGGTAGATGTAGAGCTGTACAACACTGCACTCTTAAAAGTGCGGGGGCTGGAGACAACAAACAAGATGCTGACGATGGAGAACACAGGCCTGAAGAAACACGTAGCGACACTCCAAGCCCGCAAAGAAGTACTAGTGAGTAGGGGCACGGCGGTCACTGCAAGAGTGGAATTGGGTAAGGCAGTTAACGCAAAGCAGGCTCCACAATCCGTTGAGCTGGCATTCACTGAACTAAGAGATGCACTGGGGTAAACATGAGCGAAGAAAATAGTGAGCAAAGCACTGAGGAAGAGGAAGCGAGGGCGGACATCATGGCCAAACGTGTTGATGAAGTACTGAACTACAACTTCAACTACTTCGACACACAGGACGTACCGCCTGACGTGGTCCTGTCTGCCGCACTATCAATGGCAGCAACAGCCGCCACTGTGTTGGGCTTGGACCAAACGACTTTTTTGAAGCTATCCAGACGGGTGCTGGACAAGTCAAAGAACCATCCCGCTATGAAGGGGATTGTTGAGGAAGCCATGCAAGGGCAGGTGAAACACTGATGGCAGAGAGAGGGTTAGAAACCAAGCCCTGCGTGTGTGGGGCCACTATGGAACAAGTTATAAACTCCGAGGAAAAGGTGCGGGTGGGCTGGTGGTGTAAGGAGTGCAAAGTTTTTGAAAAAGCAATTGGGAGAGAACGAAAGTGGACTTAATAACACTCGACTGGGAGACTTACTACGACGATAAGTACTCCCTCACGAAAATAACCACTGAGGAGTACATCCGCAGTCCAATGTTTGAAGCAATAGGCATTGGGATTAAGGTCAACGATAGAGTGACCGACTGGTTGAGTGGGAGCCACGATGAGCTTTATAAGTATATGCACGCTACGTACGACTGGGACACATCTGCTGTACTGGCTCATAATAACGTGTTCGATAGTGCTATTCTTAGTTGGCTGTTTGGCCTACACCCTAGGGTACTTTTCGATACGCTGTGTATGGCTCGCGCTTTGCACGGCACAGAGGTGCGTGGTTCACTCAGCTTTCTCGCAGAGATGTATAAACTGGGCCAGAAAGGTACGGAAGTAGTCTCGGCGAAAGGCAAACACCTAGCAGACTTCACCCCCGAAGAACTGGGTAAGTACGGAGACTACTGCATCAACGACGTAGAGTTGTGCCATCAACTGTTCCAGATATTCATGGACAACGGGTTCCCTAAGAAGGAACTAAAAGTCATTGATATGACCCTCAAGATGTTCACCGAGCCCAAGCTAGTCCTCAACGATACAAAACTCCTAGGCCACCTATCAAAAATCCAACAGGACAAGAGCGCACTACTCTCTGCCTGCAACGTAACAAAATCCCAGCTCATGTCCAACCCTCAGTTCGCGGTATTACTGGAGGCAGAAGGCGTTGAACCCCCCACTAAAACAAGCCCCACCACTGGCAAAGAGACGTTTGCTTTTGCCAAATCGGACAAGGGTTTCACAGACCTAGAGCAGCATCCCAACCCCAAGGTGGTTAAACTTATAGAGGCGCGGCGCACTCTTAAAAGTACGCTGGAAGAAACTCGTACCCAACGATTCCTAGACATAAGCAAGCGGGGCCCACTACCAGCGCCAATCAAATACTACGCTGCACACACGGGGCGATGGGGCGGGTTTGACAAGGTGAACCTACAAAACCTACCGAGCCGGGGACTAAACGGGAAGGTACTAAAAAGTTGTATAATGGCACCCGAAGGCTACACACTCATTGAGGCCGACTCCGCCCAGATAGAGGCACGTGTTCTAGCATGGTTTGCGGAGCAGCACGATTTAGTTGCTGCGTTTGCGGCTGGTGAGGATGTGTACCGCAGCATGGCATCTGACATCTACAAGGTTGCAGAGGAGGATGTTACTGATTCCCAAAGGTTTGTTGGCAAGATGACTATCCTTGGCGCCGGTTATGGTATGGGTGGTCCTGCGTTTAAAGAGCAGCTGCGCACCATGGGTGTGGAGATAACACTGCAAGAGGCTTACGCTGTTATTGACGCCTACCGAAGGAAGTACCCTAGAATTGTTGCCCTGTGGAAAGACGCTGGTGTTGCTATTAACGGCATGTATCAGGGCCAGTCATACCGCATAGGCAAGGCTGGGGTTGTTACTGTCGAGCCGTGGAATGGCGCCACAATACGTTTGCCTTCTGGCCTGTTGTTGCAGTATGACGACCTGCAAGCGGAGCAAGGCGATAGAGGTGTCCAGTTCTCCTACAAGGTTAGGGCAGCAGGGCGCACTAAACTATACGGCGGCAAGTTGGTGGAGAATTTGTGCCAAGCTATAGCACGCTGCATTATTGCAGAACAGATGCTAATCATCTCGAAGCGGTTGCCAGTTACGTTGACTGTACACGACTCCTCAATAAGCTGTGTGCTGGACAAAGACGTTCCACGTGCTGTTAGGTTTGTCTCTGCAGCTATGAAATTCGTACCAAAATGGGCAGAGGGCTTGCCAGTAAATGGTGATGCTCACGCTGCAAAAAACTATGCTGAAAGTGGGGGTGAATGATGAGGAAACCAACGAATGAAGAAGCCTGAATTTACATGGACATACAGCAAGATCAGCACATTTGACCAGTGCCCAAAGAAGTACTACCACCTTAATGTCAGCAAGGACTTTAAGGAGAACTTTGATACACCCCAGATAAAGTATGGCAACGAGTTCCATGCAGCCGCAGAGCATTACATCGGGGACGAATGGCCACTGGAGCCGAGATTCGAGTTTGCTAGGAAGGCACTAGACAAGCTAAATGCAATGGAGGGGGAGAAGTTCTGTGAGTACCGGATGGCACTTAACGAGGACCTAGAACCTGTTGAGTACTTCGCCAAAGACGTGTGGTGGAGGGGGGTTATTGACCTTGCCATTGTTAACGGGCACAAGGCCAAGATTATTGACTACAAGACTGGCTCGTTTAACGCCGCCTATGTAGACAAAGGGCAGCTAGAACTTATGGCAATCGCACTGATTAAGCACATGCCCCAGATAACTCACATCCAAGCGGGACTTCTGTATGTAGTGGCCAACGCGTTTGTGAAGGACACCTACACCATAGAAAACGTACCCTACCTGTGGGCCAAGTGGCTCGCTAAGTATGGGTCACTAAAGAAAGCCTACAAGCTGGGTGTATGGAACCCCAAGTCCAGTGGGCTATGTAAAGCACACTGCGTGGTACTGGAGTGCCACCATAACGGGAGGAGTAACTAATGACTGAAGAAGGGACAGCCGCATCCAACACCGCGCTTCTGATGACTCTAGACGAGGAGATAGACAAACGCATTGCTGCAGCCATGATTAGGATTTTTGATGGCACTGCGTTTAACGACAAGGGGTTTCAGCTGGGCACCGATGTCGTACGGGCGCTATCTGAATCCCCCGTGCTTGGCACCTTGATGCACAATCCAGTCGTGCAAGCCGAAGTGAAGAACATCATAAGAACTGCAATAACAATTTCTTAGGAGAGATGTATGCCGTACAAAGATAAGAACGACCGCAAGAAGCAGCACAACCCAGACGTTGGGACCAAAGAACACGAAGCACGCATGGAACGCCAGCGGGCGCGCCGTGCGCTCGACAAGAAAGGCGTTAGCAGGAAGGGCAAAGACGTTTCACATAACAAAGCCCTAGATAAGGGGGGCACCAACAAGGATGGGTACAAGCTGGAAAGTCGCAGTGCCAACCGCAGTCGCAATGGCCACAAGAAGGGAGAGGAGGGATGAGAGTACTAATGCAAGCATGGTATCGCTTTGACTGGCAAGGTGCCCAGCAAGATACATTAATGGATGACTACGAAAGCTACGTCTTCGCTATGGAAAACAGTAAGTGGCGCAACCAGAACTGGGTGGCGAGGTAATGGAACCAACCCAGCTATACCGACACTACAACAAAGAGGGTCGCCTGCTCTACGTGGGCATATCCCTCAACACAGTCACTAGACTGTCCCAGCACAAAGGGGCTACTTGGTTCCATGAAATACACCGGATAGACATAACGCACTACCCTGCGCGGGGTAAAGCTGAGCAGGAAGAGAAGAAAGCAATACATGCAGAGCGCCCCCTATGGAACAAGATTCACGCCAAAAAAGATAGACTCAGCCTGTACGCGGGGGAAGGGGGGCTGACAGAAATAACAACGGCACTCGCTCACACCATTAAGAAGTTCAAAGATCACGTACTAGACAGACAGGCCGCAGACTTCCTGTACCAAAGCCTTAACACCGAGTTATGGAACATAGTACAAGACACACCAGTACTATCCCTTGCGCCGGAGCACAATAAAGCTATGGCGCTAGCCGTTAAACTAAACAAAGCGATACTAAGATGCAAATAAT
>Ga0222632_1000205_pt1 | contig 40908 bp, 57 predicted proteins | sample AntAcemetageno46_FD_179828 | JGI IMG/M metagenome (GOLD analysis project Ga0222632, IMG submission 179828) | Saline water microbial communities from Ace Lake, Antarctica - #46 | ecosystem: Environmental > Aquatic > Non-marine Saline and Alkaline > Saline | place: Antarctica: Ace Lake | collected...
TTTAGTTTCCACACCTGATAGACATTTACTTTTATTTGGAACACAGACGACGATTGGAGGAGTCAATCCTCAAGATGATTTACTCATTAGATTTTCTGACCAAGAAAATATTGAAACCTATGCACCGACCGCAGAAAACACTGCTGGTTCATTGAGAATTGCCGACGGCTCACGGATCATTGCCGCTACAAGATCAAGAGGCGCTATTATGGTTTGGACAGATACAGCACTACATTCTTTACAATTTATTGGTCCTCCTTTTACTTTTGGTCTAAGACAATTAGGACAATCCTGTGGTATTATAGGACAACACGCTGCTATAGATATTAATGGTAATTCTTATTGGATGTCTCAAAGTTCTTTTTATGCTTTCGATGGTACTGTTAAAAAACTACCTTGCACAGTGGAACAGGCTGTCTTTGGTAATCTTAGTTTAACAGCTTCAGAAAATGCTTATGTAGGACACAATGATGAATTTAATGAAATTACATGGTTTTATGCTACAAGTGGATCTGATCAAATTAATGCGCAAGTAACTTTTAATTATGAAGAGGGGACTTGGTGGACAGGAACTTTAGATAGAACCACTTGGATAGATAGAGAGATTTATCAGATTCCTATTGCCACAGATTATTCCTCTACTGCTTATGGCAATGTATCTACAATTCAAGGACTTACAGATGGAGCAAGTATTGTGTATCAACACGAAACAGGTAACGATGCTGATGGAATAGCTATCACAGCTTTCTTAAAATCAGGAGCAGTAAGTATCACTGAAGGGGAAGATTTTTCTTTTGTAAAAAGATATATCCCTGATGTTCAAAATCAAAGTGGAACACTTAATATGGATTTAAAATTTCTTACTTATCCTAATGATTCTAATGTTGTAACAAAAAGTTCAAGTTTTACTTCTACAACAGATAAGATAGATTTAAGAGGACGTGGTAGACAATTCACAGCAAACATTGTTTCTAATACAACAGGTACAGCCTGGAGACTTGGAACAATTCGATTTGATATTCAACCTGATGGTAGAAGATAATGGCAAAATTAACCTTACAAAGATTCCCTGATCCACCTCAAAGTTATGATCCACGTAACTTTTATGAGTTAGTCAGACAGTTGGAACAGTTAATTCAATTATTAAATAGTTCTTATACTCAACAAACTCAAGAAGAAGCAACAAGAAGAACTTGGTTTTTAGCATGACCTTTTTAATTTGGCATTTATTAGCTATCTGTGTTGTGATAGGGTTATCTTTTATAATGGGATTTATTACAGGAAAAAAACATGGCAGACGCATTTATTAGATTTTTACAAACAGCTCCTAACACAGCAGTCAATACACTTTTTACAGTTCCTGTGGTGGATCTTGCAGCGACTCCTCCTGTTCCTGTAACAACTTATATTGTGAAAACTATTATTCTACATAACTCCGCTGGTTCAGGAACCGTTAATGTAAAATTAACACATAATGATGGCGCGGTAGATGTAGAGATAAATAATATAGATGTAGCTCACGGAACTACTCAACAACTTAATGGCCCTTATGTTTATCAAGCGGGTGACTCTTTGAAGTATGAAGCGGATGCTACTGATTTAAGTTTAGATGTTTCTGTTTTAGAAATTAAGAATCAGCTATAGCTACAAACATAGATCCAACGTGTCCTTTAAACTGCATGTTACCAAAATGAGCTAGAGGTTGAGATATATCCGCCCAAACTTCACCGCCTATTTCAGCCCATAATCTAGAAAAATAATAATCTTCAGAAAGATATCTTAGCTTACCAGATTTCTCTTTTGTGTCATAGACACCCACTGCAAAAAAATCATAACAATTATCGGAAGAGTAGCTTTTACCATTAACTATTTGATCCGAGTCATATTTTCTTTCAGGGAAAGCTTTTTGCATTTTAGAGATAACTTCTCTTTTGAGTAGCATCATACCTGTTGCTGCCTCTTGAACTTTTATAAGACCTTCTTGTACATTAACGTTTGAGTCATCGACATTTAAGTTATAACCTAAGCACTTGGCGTGAAGCTCGTCTGGCTTAATATCAGGATTTTTTTTCATTTCTTCAATAGCTTTATCCCAATAAATATGTTTACGAGGGTAGATTCCACACACAACTTCTTTATCAGATAGAATTAATCTTTCAATATTTTTAGAAGAGAATCCTATATCCGCATCAATGAATAAAAGATGAGTAGGACAAAAATCTTTATCATCCATCATCATCGATACTAATGTATTTCTAGCTCTAGATATTAAAGACTCATTACCCATGGTCTGAACCCTTACTTTAACCTGATGTTGAGCCGCCCAGGCATAAAACTGCATAATTCCATGAAAGGTTGCTTCACTTAACATCCCTCCGTACATAGGTAAACCTATAAGTATTCTTACATCTTTATCTTTTAATTCTTCTAATTTTAACATGGATATCCTTCTAATATAGTTTAGTTGGGATTATTTTACTTATTTGTAATAATTTAACAACTCTAAATCTGTTGATTTATTTATAAATCAAGTTTAAAACTATACTATGGCTCATAAAATAGTAGACGAACCAATTATCCTTAGATATGACTATGATATTACAGGTAGAAAAATACCTGTCTATAGTGCCAAAGTAGAAACAACATTAACTAACACATTAACAGGTAATACTTACGCAAGTGAAGAAGAGATGCAAGCAGACATTAATGATTCAGGGACCGCTATTACAGAAGCAGAGGTTAGAAGAGATGTTCTTGTTATAGCACCTAAGCTACTTACAGGTGCGGATATCTTAGACGAGGATAAAAAGGATTAACATGGGTATATTTGGAATAGCAAAAAAAGGGTTTGGTCTTTTAGGTAAGAAAAAAAAGGTTAAAAAGGTTAAAAAGGAATATAATTCTTTAAACAGTTTTGATTCAGGAAAAAAGAAAAGATTAAGAAAAGAAAATTTAAAAGTTGCTGGTGTAGGAGTGGCTACCACAGCGGGTGTAGGAGCTTATATAGAGCTAATGGCGTTAGACAATTTAAGAAAATATCCTAATACAGGTAAAAATTTAAAAAGGAAAAAGGATTAACATGGGAATAGAAGCCTTACACGAAACAACAAAAGCCATAGCTCAACTAGGACGCTTTGAAGATGACTTCTTAGCTCACGTAGCTAAAGGTGAAATGGTCGTGCCAGGTGACGTTCTTAAAAACAATCCTAAGCTTAAAAAAGCAATCTTTAACGAGTTAAAAAAATTAGGTGTTAAATCACCATCGACTTATATCGTGGGCTCAAAGTTCATGAGAATCAATCCACTTACAGGACAACCTGAATTCTTCTTAAAGAAAATATTTCAAAGAGCAAAGAAAGCAGTAAGAGATATAGGCAGTGAGTTAAAAGATAATGACTTACTAAGAACAGCTTTACCTTTTGCTCTACCTTATGCTGCACCTTTTTTAGGTATGTCAGGAGCAGTTCCTTTTCTATCCAGTAACATGGGTAGAAATTTAGTAGGGGCTGGTATCGGAGCTCTCTCAGGACAAAAAGTGGGTGACATTGGTAAAGATCTTTTAATACAAAATGCTATATCAGGGGGCCTTGGAGCTTTAAACGCTGGTCAAGGAAATAGAATGACTGGCTTTACAGAAGGTTTTAATCCTTTTAGAGGTCCTAACGCAACTAGTGCGATAAATCGAGGTGCAACAGATCTGATAGATGAAGTAGTTTATGACTCAGCAACAGGAAGGACTATAAATACTGGAAGAAAAGTTGCTCAAGGATTGACACAAGAAACACCTAGTCTTTTTAGTAGAGGTGTTGATGCAGTCAAAGACTTTATGGTCGATCCTGATAAAACAGGATTAAAAAAATATAGTGGATTAATCTCTACTGCTGGTGTTGCAGCAGCTATACTTGCAGCTCAACAAGCTGGTGATCAACTAGCTTTCGGTGATTATGTTTATGATCCAGCTCAAAACGTTTATTTAAGAGGGGGTGAGACAATTGATCAAAATACTTTTTATAACGCTCTTAGTGATTATTACAATAGTGGGGGTACATCTTACTCAGATGACACAACTTCCCCTGTAGGATATGCTCAAGGTGGTGGAACTGAGTTCCCTAGACAAACAGGCAAGATCGACGGACCAGGGACAGGACAATCTGATAGTATACCAGCAATGTTAAGTGATGGAGAATTCGTTATGACAAAACAAGCTGTAGTAGGTTTAGGTAATGGTAGCCGTGACAAAGGCACAAAAAAACTGTATTCTTTTATGGATCAAATGGAAGACAAAGCAAAAGATATGGGAATAGGTAAATTATAATGGCAACTTTAGATGAAATCAGAGCTCAAGGGTTAGGAAACTTAATTAAAGCTGGTGAAGCTTTAACAGATCCTACTAAAGTAAAACCTTTACCACTGGAGTCAGTAACTCCTATTAGTGCTGCTGAACAACAAGCCTCGAACCTCGCTCAATCTTCTATTTCAGGAATGCCTGATTATCTCGGTCAAGGAGTTGGAGCTTTAGGTCAAGCAGCCAATACTGCTCAACAAGCTATGACAACAAGTTTAGCTGGCTCTCAAATGTACGATCCAAACAGTTATCAAAATTTTATGAATCCTTACCAACAAGACGTTATTGATGCTTATACATCTGAAATGAATCGTCAGTTTGGTATACAAGGACAAACAAGAAATGCCCAGGCACTTCAAGCGGGAGCTTTTGGTGGTAGTAGACAAGGTGTTTTTGATGCTGAAGCATCAAGAGGTTTCAATCAACAATTAGGTCAAGGTATTTCTCAGTTACTCAACACTGGTTATGGACAGGCTCAAACACAAGCTCAAAATGCTTTTCAACAACAGCAACAAAGAATGCAACAAGCCGGTCAAAACCAATTAGGCGCTGGACAATTACAACAAGGTATAGGTCAGCTGTATGGTCAGTTCGCTCCAACAAGTGCACAAGCTTTAGGAACTAATGTAGAAACACTAGGTAAGATCGGAGCTCAAGAGAGAGGTATTGGACAACAAGAACAAGCAGTTCAATATGCAAATCTTATGAGACAGTATCAACAGCCTTATCAAAATTTAAGTTTCCAATCAGGACTCGTTGGTGGAGTTCCCTCTCAACAATATGATTCAGTTCAATCTAATCCTTTTATGACAGGTATTAGTGCATTATTAGGCAATCAAGGTTTATTTAATTAGGGGGTAATCATGGCTGAAAATGAATCAGGCTTTGACACTTTAAAGGCTTTCTCTCAACCCGAAGGTACTTTTTCTTTTGAACCTTATGAAGGTTATGTAGAGGCTAATCAAGTCCTAAGAAATGATGCGAAGAGTCAAATTAATACTCAATTAGCTGAACAAGCTGTTAATGAAACATTTGATTATAATAAGATAGCTAATCAATTTGCTGGTCAATATATTCCTGTAAGACAAGCTAGTGAAGAACAATCTGGTATTATTGTGAAACAATTAGGTTTAGGTCAAAGATACAGTGCTGAGGACATGAAAGCTCAAATTGAAAAAACATTAGGTCCTCTCCCTGAAAGAAATCAAAAAAGAAGAGCGGTAAATTTTCTTGTTAATTCACTAAGAGCTAAGACTCCATATAAAGGAGCAGCTGGTGTACTAGATGTTTTATTACAATCTTATTCAGTAGATATGACTCAAGAACAAGCTTTAGAAATAGAACAACTTAAACATAAAATGTCTATTGGTGAGTTAGCAGTTAAACAAGCACAAGATGCAAACGAAGCAGTTCTTGCTAAAGAAGCGGAGTTTTATTTAAAAAAAATGAATCAGGACGATGACTACTTACAAAAATATTTAAGTTTCACTGCTGATCTTAGTCTAAAAAATGCTGCCTTTGATATTGAGAAAGAACTTAACAGAATTAAAGGAGCTCAAGAACTAATTAATAATCCAGGTAGAATTGATCAAAATATAACTTACACAGTAGGAGACGACACCATTACAAGTGCTTCAAGAAGAGTTTACAATGAAGAAGAAGGTCAATATCAATATATGTTAATGGATGAGAATGGACTTTTTACAAGATCTGTCCCTATCGATCCTAAAACAGGTTTACCTAATTTTTATTTATCACCAAAAGACTTACCTATTACCGAAGCACAAAAGGCAGCAAATACAGGGATTTCAGGTATTAGCGGAGCTAAACAGGCTGAATTAACAGGTGACATGTTTGCTCTTGATAGAGCTGCTGTCACACTTCAAGATATTTTAACTGCTGATTATAATGCTTTACAAAATGGAACCTCTTACTTAGGTATTCAAGGTGTAATAGCTAATTTAAAACAAGAAACTTTTTACACTTTTGAAGATATTTTAAATGGTGTAAAAGGCGGATCAGGAACAGCTTTATATGACGAAGGTCAGGTTTTATTTAATAAAGACCAAGCTTCCACTAACGAAGAAAGAGTTCCTGATAATAGCATTTATCAAATGACCTCCTTTGAGGTTCCTACTAGTGGTAAATTAGACTCAATTAAGTCTTTTGGTAAAACGAAAACAGTGAGTAAAGATGTAAATTTAGCTATGTTAATGGACCCTATGTTTTATACCGGTTTGGGATATGATCCTACTTATGCACAAAATAAAGTAAGAGAAAATATCATTGTATATGCTTTAGCTAGAGCTCAAAAACCAACAGGAAGATTAAACGTAGACGATGTTAAGCGTGCTTCTACTTCAGTGAATATTTCAGGTATGCAGTCTGATGAACGTGTAAGAGCTCAATTACAAGAAGTTTTAAAGTTTATCAATAGAGGTATTGAAAGTATTTATAATCAAGGTTATCAACAAAATTATGAAGGTAAGAATACAAATATATTTGATAGTAACCCAGCTGTAACTGATGTAAGAAAAAGATATGAGCAATATTTAGGTATTATACCATCCAATCAAGAACCTAACCAAAACCAGAAAAAACCTACTGTAGAAGAAGATGTAATTATAACTGATCCAGGTGGAGAAGAATCTATAAGTTTATCCAATGAACAGATATTTAATGTAGGGGATTTGTAATGGTAGCTAAAAATAAATTAGTGAAAATTTTAGAAGGTACTGCTAATGAAAAAACTTTTAGATTAGAAAATCCTACCAGCCCTACTGAAGCTGATATATTAAAAATTAAACAGGCTTATGGTATCCCTGTTGAATATTCAGCGCAAGAAGCGACCGCCGCTCTAAATCAATTAGCTCAGCAAGAAGTTGCTGGTGTATTAGAAAATATTCCTTATGAGCCTGGTTCAAAACAATATAATAATGAAATTATGGCTAAGATTGCCGATGTTCAAGAGCGTAAAACGTTAATTGAAGACCCGGCTAATTATTTATTTAAAAATTTTCAACAAAAAATCCTTGGAGGTAAATTAGATAGATTTATCCCTGACGAATTAGTTTCAAAACCTACCTTTGAAGCAGCTGGTTCTCTTACCGCTATGGGAGCAGCGGGACTTGCAACAAGGTCCTTATCAGGAGCTGCCGCTGCAAAGGTTGCTGGTGCGGATGTTCTTGGAGCACAAGGTGGTGGTCAAATTTATGAATTTACTAATCAAGTTTTAAGATACTTAAATGATCTTCCAGAAGAAGATAAAGAAACTCAACAAGCTAAGTTTTTAGAGGATGCTTATATGAATCTGGCTTTCACTGGAGGAGCCGCGAGCCTCGGACCAATATTCAAAGCTTTTAAGCCTATGATAGGTAGAAACATTTTTGGTGTAGGTAAAACAAAAGATCAACAAAGAATGATGGAATTAGCTGAAACTTATGGTGTCCCTCTTGGTATTATTCAGGCTACTGATAATAAATTTTGGAAGTCTTACTCACAGATAATAGGTGTATTCCCTTATATAGGAACTCCTTTTACACGTTCAGGTGAAGCTACTAATGAAGCTGTAAGACAATATGTAAAAAGAATGAGTGATGGTTTTGCACCACTTCAAACTATGTCTGCTATGGGTATGGATTTTAATAAAATGCTTGGTGATGCTTATTCAGATACAAGAGTAATACAAGAAATTCTTTATGATGATTTTGGAGAGTATGCAACAAAACTAGGTGGTAAAAAAGTTATTAATATAGGAAGAACAAAAAAATTAGCTAAGGAATTTGCAGATCAATTTGTAGCCAACACTCCCTTAACTAGTGGTGGTAGACTTTTAAAATTCCCAGGAGATGGTTCTCAAAAAGCTTTCGGTCAATTTTATGAAACAATGTCTAAAATTGATGCAGACATAACTATAGATCAAGCAAAAACTATGCAAACAATGTTTTCGGATTTTATGGCTAATTTTAAAACAGAGTTCAAAGGAAGTATACCTAAAGAACAAGCTGCTAATTTAAGTAAGATGAGACAAATGTTTGAAAAAGAATTAAACACTTTAACAAATTTAGACGGAGATGTAGATAAAGTTATTTTTGATACAGCCGTTAAAAAATTAACTACAGCTAATGATTATTTTGCTATGACCTCACCACAATTTAAAGGGGGAGTGGCTGATAATTTTAAACAAGTCAATGCTAACATATTCGGCCCTGGTCCTACCTTGGAAAGAGGTGTGATGTATCCAGGAGAAGTTATGGAGATTGTAGTTGGAAGAGCTAGAAAAGATCCAAAAGTTATGGAACATTTATTAGATTTATCTAGACCAACAAGAGCTCAAATGGAAGCTTATCAAAAAGCTGGATTTAAAGAAGGTGTTCCTGTTGAAAATATTACAGTCATGGTAAGAGATATAGACCCCGACAGTGCTACTTTTGGTAAGATGTTACCTGAAAAACAAACAGTAGTTTCAGTAGCTCCTGAAGCGGGCCGTCAAAAAATTATGAGATACTTAATGGATGATGCTTTTAAAAAATCCTTAATAGGTGTGCCTCCGTCTAGAACAGCAGAAGAGTTTTTAAACTTACGTAATGTAGATACTTTTGACATCCAGCAAAAAGGATTTCAAAAAACAGCTAATAAATCAGGTAATACACAAGCAGCACAATTTAAAGAAGTTGTTATGGATCCGACTGCTTTTTCTAGAGAACTAGGATTAGATACAGCTGAAGGTAGACAAGTTTTAGAAGAAGTTCTTCAAGGTACTGGAACAAAAATTACAGACATTGACGATTTCATTCGTGTAGCAGATGCAGCTGGAAGTTTTACAATTAGAGATCCTTCTAAGTTTGTAGAACGTCGTGTAACTCTAAGTGGTTTTAAAGGAGCTATGTTCTTTAGTGGTGCTACAGCTGGTGCTGGCGCTTTTAGTGCATCAACTCTCATGATACCTTTGTTGTTACGTTATGGTTCTAATATTTTAACAGATCCAAAAGTTTTAAAAGCTTTTACAGCGAAACTTTCCGATAAAGGTTTTGATGTAGCTAAAAGAAAAATTTTAATGGACTGGGCTGCAAGAACTTTACCATCGGATGAAGAAGTTGAGCAAGAAAAATTTGAACAAGACATCAATCAAGCTATTTTTAATTTACAAATGAATCCTCAATTAGAAGGGGAAGCTAAAAGAGGTAGACAAAATCAAATGAATATGATGGAAAAAGGAATAAACCAAGAACAATTAAATATAGGTGAAAATATAGTTGACCGATTAGATACCGGTTTAACGGCCCAAGGACCAAGATTTACAGAAACTCCAAGTGTAGCTTCTACTCAATACCAAGACTTATCTAACGCGGCAAGGAATAGTTTAGCTTTTGGCACGATAGATGATGCTATGGCAGCAGAAAGAGGAATAGCGGGATTATGAGTAACACAGGAGGAATTAGTTCAGTAAGATATATTACAGATCCTGTTTTTAAAAGAGTAGTTAAAATGGCAAAGGGTGGAGATTTGTCTGCACCACCACCAACTAAGGCACCTCCTATGCCTCAACCAAGATTTTATGAACAAGCTACTATGGAAGAAACAGTTATTCCAAGTGAACCAAGAGTTAATCCAACTTATGATACAGGAGCTATATTTCCAATGCCAAATATTCAAGGACCAATTTCCTCGGAGCCAGGTTTTATGGAAATACCACAAATGGACAGAGCTCCTGAAGGTACTGTTATGCAAGATATGATAATGAAGGGAAGAGTTTTAGATCCTAGAGATATATATCCTCAAGATCCTGATCCTAGTTTTGTATTACCTCCAGGTGTTCGACCTAAAACAGGAATTTTACAAATAACAAAAGAATACGACATATGATCGAAATAACCGATGAACTAATTGACAGAGTTAAGACTCATGAAGGCTATAGGAATACTGTCTATTTAGACAGGCTTGGCAAGAAAACTGTGGGGGTAGGACATCTTTGCGTAGAAGATCATTGGGAAGAAGATAGAGAATATGAAGAAGGTTATCTCATGAACATTTTTGAAGGTGATTTGAAAGAAGCTTGTGTTAATGCAGAGAGTTTAATTAATAAGAATATTACGTCAGAGGTTATCTTAGATGAATCTATAATACACGTCTTAGTAGAAATGGTATTTCAACTTGGTATTGGAGGCGTTGGAAAGTTCCAGAAGATGTGGAAAGCCTTAAACGAAGGTAATAATGAAGAAGCTGCGAATCAAATGCTTGATTCTAGGTGGCATTCTCAAACGCCCGCAAGGGCAGAATATCTTGCAGAAATAGTTGCAAGCGCATAAAGAAAGTAGTAGGATAAACACATGGCAAGTATATTTGGATTAGCGAAAAAAGGCTTAGGAATGTTAGGTAAAGGTAAAACTGTTGTCAAAGACACTTCTCCTCCTATGATTAAAATTAAACCTAAACCAAAGGGATCTACCCCTAAAAATCTTAATGATCAAAAAAAAGTTTACGTTTCAGATAAGCCCGCTGTTTTAGGTAAAGAAACATATAATTATGAGGGTTTAAAAAATGTAAAAAAAGGTACTTCTATGAAAAAGAAGTCAGAACCAATTAAACTTCCTCCAAAAAAAGATTCACCTAAAAAAGATTATACTACTTTATCGGGTATCAAAAAAGGCAATCCAGGTTTATATAAAAAATATATGGAAAGTTTAGGTAAAAAATGAGAAAAGATTTAAGAAAAAGATTTGGTATCGTAGATACCTTCAAAGCACCTAAGATTCAAGACGATGGTGGTTCTCCAAAAGAGTACACGGACCACGGTGCATTTACCAACGAAGCTAAGCCAAGCCTACCTGAAGGTTACAAAAAAGGCGAAGCAAGAGGTATGGGAGCTGCTATCAAAGGCGGCAAATATATTATAGCTCCAGGAGAGTAACATGCCTTTTTCAAAATATTCAAATAAGCAAAAAAAGTTAGCACGAATTGCAGAACCACGAGATGCGATTACAGGAGCTGACTTTGCTGCTTTAAAAAAGAAACCTAAGAAGATGAATATAGGTGGAGAAGTCATGAACGATCAAGAATTTAAAGTTCAAGAAATTCCTACTCCTAAAATTTAAGTAATCCACTCTTTCGCAGCATCACCCATAACCTGACCAGCAATGTTAACCTTGTTCTTTAAGGCAGTTAAGATTTTTTCATCTATCGTTCCTCTACAAACAAGATCAACATAAGTAACCTTGCATTTTTGTCCTATTCTATGAGCTCTGTCTTCAGATTGTAATCGGATTTCTAAGTCGTAATTATTTGAATAATACACAACAGTGTGAGCGGAGGTAAGAGTAATACCATAGCCTCCGGTTTTTGGGTTAGCGACCAAATACGTAAGATCGTTCTCCACGTCTTGAAAATTCTTGACAAGATCCATCCGTGTCTGATTATCAGTATCACCATAAAAAGCTGCAGTCGAAGTATCACCATATTTCTCCTTTAATAATTTTGTTATAGTTTGAATATTATGTCTATAACTAGCCCAGATAATAACTTTACCTGTGGACTCATCTAGTACATGTAATAACTCACTATAACGATTGCCAGGGACGTCGTGAGTCTCACCATCATCGTTGATAGTAAACTCACAACACACCTGGTGCAGTTTCACAATTTGTGAAAGTCTGTTAGCAGTCGTCGTCGTTTTGTCGTTAAAGATAAACATAGCGTTTCGCTTTAACGATTCATACGCTACGAGCTGTTCCTTGCTCATCGGTACAAATCTTTTCTGATAGATCTTTTCAGGGAGATCTAAACAATCTTCTTTTTTAACACGGTATGAATTAGACTTAATTAATAAGTCAAGCTCATCAAGTCTTTGATAGCCAATGATAAGAGGAAAGGTTCTACCGCTTGATGTAGGTTTTGAAATAACTTTGGCGTATCTTGCACGGAAAGCATAATAATTATTTTGTCGAAGAATCTTTGTATCTAAAAAAGCAAATTGAGCAAAAATATCTAAAGGACTTTTAGTAACAGGAGTCCCTGTTAAAATTCTTTTATATTTTATATCTTTAGCAACACGTAACATATTTTTAGTTCGCATGGCCGCTGGAGTTTTAATAGTTGTACTCTCATCAACAATCATCATTGTTTTATTTTTATCTTGTTTAGAAATAAATTTGTCTAAAAACAAAAAACCTTTTTTACTAGAGATAGATTCTATGTTCATAAGAAAAACAAAAAGACCTTTTTCTTGTTTAACTAAAATCTGTGTTAAGTCTTCCTTTGTTTCAGCATCTTTTAAACTTGGGTCCCAAGTAACAATCTTCATTTCTTGATCTGTGTATTCTATTATTTCTTTATGCCAGTTACGATACACGGACTTCGGACCAAAGATGATGACAACATTAATTTTATTATCACTATATAAATCGAGCATGTCATGAATAGTAGTAATAGTTTTACCTGTCCCCATCTCCATAAGATAAGCGAAAACATAAGGGTTTTTTCTTCTACACTCGGACACGGCAGTGCGTTGATGATCAAAAAGATCTTTTTTATAGTTAGCCATAAAAATAATATATTGCATTTTTCTAGGATTTCAAGTATAAGATTATTAATAACAACACTAGGAGGTGTTATATGGCTAACGAAATAAGCTTCGAGGAATTGAAGCATGACTCGGGAGATCTCAAAAAGCTTGATGATTCAAGCTTAGAGAGTCTTTCAGTTCTAATTCAAAAACTATTAGATAAACAAATTATAGTTGAAGAAATAGAATTAACTTTAAAAGAACAGAAGAGGGAAGTTGAAATATTATCCTCTGAGACAATACCACTTAAAATGCAAGAGATGGGTATCACATCTACTCAAATGGAAGACGGTAGTAAAGTAAGCTACAAAGATGAATTCTTTTGTCGTATTCCTAAAGATAGAGCTGAGGATGCTTTGAATTATTTAAGGGATAAAGGTCTTGGAGATATAATTAAAAATCAAGTTTCCACAAGTTTCGGATCGGGTGAAGATAATATGGCTGGTGATCTAGCTGGATATATTCAGCAGAATTACGGTGTCACCCCTGACGTGAAAGAATCAGTGCATCCTTCGACACTGAAGGCGTCTCTTAAAAGACGTCAAGAAGAAGGAATTTCGGACCCTGAGGATCTTTTCGGGATCTTCATACGTCCTATAACCAAAGTAACGAAAGGTAAAAAATGAACGAACCAAAAGCAAAAAAAGAAGTAGCAACTAAATCAGAAAACACTGTTGCTGTTTCACAGCCTATGGATCTTGCCACAGTAATGGCGGACCAAGGCGCTGGATTATCTAGTCATACAATGGATGACTTAGCTATTCCTTTTATCAAAATACTTAGTTCTATGTCTCCACAGACAAAGAAAAATAAAACTGAGTATATTGAAGGAGCAACAGAAGGTATGATCTTTAATACTGTTAGTCAGGAATTGACTGATGGTACTAAAGGAATTTCAATCGTACCATGTCTCTTTGAACCTGTTCTACTTGAATGGACTGACAGAGGACAAGGATCTTCGGCTCCTGTTGTCCATCCTGTTCAATCAGATATTCTGAATCATGCAGTCAAGGATGCTGAGGGTAAACTTAGGTTGCCTTCAGGTACTTACTTAGAGAGGACTCACAATCATTATTGCCTCCTTATCGATAATGAAGGATTCACTTCTCAAGTGCTTCTTTCTATGAAAGTAAGTCAACTTTCTAAGTCAAAAAAGTGGAACACAGTAATCATGGGGGCTAAGGTTAGGAATGGTGACATAGTTATCAATCCTCCTAGTTGGTATTATACATATCACCTTCAAACCAAAGCTGAGTCAAATGACAAAGGTGATTGGTACGGCTGGAATATAACAAGGGGTGAGGTTGTTTCAGCGTCTGTGTATACCGAAGCGAAGGCTTTCCATGACTCTATTAAGAGGAAGGAAGTCAAAGTTAATTATACTGAGGACGATGGCACGGAAAAAAAGGATAATAATCCTTTTTAATCATTGAATGTGGTGGGGTCTTAATAGGCCCCACTCATTTGAGTGAGTGTGATGGCAGATCATATAAAATTCAGAGATATATTTAGTGGCTTGACTAGAGCTCATGGTGTTTATCATAAGGGTGAAGTTAAGGAAAATGGTAAAGTTAGTGGTAAAGCTTTTATTTTAAAAGAAGACGTCACTGATATTCATTGGAAAAATCATATAGAAGGTATTGAGCCTTCATTAGGAATTGTTCCAATACGAGATGATAGCACTTGTAGTTGGTGTTGTATTGATGTTGATGACTACACTCTTGATATTTTTAAAACAATTACAAACATTAGAAAATTAAAAATTCCAATCGTTCCCTGTCGATCTAAATCAGGTGGATTACATTTATTTATTTTTATTAAAGGAAGTATCACAGCTTCTCTTGCCCGGAAGAAATTAAAAGAGATTGCTTCGGTCTTAGGTTTTGCTCACTGTGAGATCTTTCCAAAGCAAACTGAACTTGATTCAAAGCGTGGAGACACAGGTAATTTTTTAAATCTACCTTACTTCAAAGGAGATTTAAGCGGAAGATACTCAATTGATGATAAAGGTGAGTCAAGAACCATGGAACAGTTCTTCGAGGCTGTAAATCAATATGCAATCATACCAGAGGACTTTCAAAACATATCTGTACAGTCCTTAAAACCGAAAAAGACCTCTTTTGATGGTCCTCCTTGCATAGAAATCCTTCAAAACATAGGTATTTACGAGGGTGGACGCGATGATGCGGTATTTCACTACTGTTGTTATGCTAAAAAAAAGTTTCCCACGGACCAATGGCAAAATGAAGTGTTTAATTTTAATACTGCTTACTGCAAACCTCCAATGGGTTATGATCAAGTCAAGCAAAAAATAGATCAACACGAAAAAAAAGATTATGGATACAAATGTAAGGATCAACCAATGATGTCTCACTGTGATAGTTCTAAATGTAGAGTAAGAAAATTTGGTATAGGCAGAGATGATATGGATATGTCTATTGAAAACTTGACAAAGCTAGAGTCAGATGAATCTGTATGGCATTTAGATGTAGACGGTCATAGAATTACAGTTACCACTGATGAGCTGATGGATCAAAAGTTATTTAGGAAAAAAGTATTAGAAACAAAAACTACATTACCTGTTGAAATGACTAAGCGGGATTATGAAGCTCGTATTAGAGAACTATTAGATACAGTTGAAATAGTGAAGATGCCTTATGAAGTTACTAAAGAAGGTAGATTTAATGCTCACCTGGATGACTTTATTTTTAATCAAGCTATTGCAGATGATATTCAAGAAATTATGAACCACTGTATTTATAAAGAAGAAAATAAAGTTTTCTTTCAGCTATCCTCTTTGGAGAGATATTTAAGAAAGAATCAATTCAAAGAATTTAGCACAACTCAAATGGGTTCTATTATTAGAGATAGAGGTGGAGATAGTAAACGTACGAGACTTAATTCCAACACAGTAAAGAATTTGTTTTGGATACCTGATCCTCAACCTCAAGAAGAAAAGAAATTAAAAGTACCTAAGGTAGATAATGATACCCCTTTCTAAAGTAAAAAAGATTTACGGTCCCCCAGGCACTGGTAAAACTACTTATCTTTTAAAAATAGTTGAAGAAGAAATACAAAGAAAAGTTACCCCTGATCAAATAGCTTTCCTTGCTTATACAAAAAAAGCTGCTACAGAAGCAGTTAATAGAGCTAGTCAAAAGTTTAAGCTTGACACTAAGGATTTTAAACATTTTAGAACCATACATAGTTTAGCTTTTCAAAGTTTAAGTTTATCTACTAACGATGTAATGAAGCCGAAACATTATATAGAAATATCAGAAGCTCTTAAAGTAGATTTACAACCAAAAGATATTCACGATGATGATGGTAATTTTATTCAACAAGATCCTTATTTAAAAATCATTGACTTATCAAGAATAACAGGAATCGATTTACACGATACTTTTGCAAAGTATGGACATATTATAGGTGGCTGGCGTAAGTTAGAACAAATTGCAGAATATCTAAAAGAATATAAAAAAGTTAGAGGTTTATATGACTTTACGGATATGTTAATAGAGTTTAACCTAAGACCTGAAATATGGCCAGATTTAGAGGTATTAATAGTTGACGAGGCGCAAGATCTATCGCTCGTCCAATGGCAAGTTATCACAAATCTCATTACTAAATGTAAAAGAGCCTATATCGCTGGAGATGATGACCAGGCTATTTTTAAATGGGCTGGTGCTGATGTTAATAGTTTTCAGTCTTATCCAGGTGATTCTATTGTCTTGGATAAGTCCTATCGTATACCAAGATCACATCACAACATTGCCAATAAAATTGTTAATAATATCAAAGACCGAATTGAAAAAACTTGGGAAGCGAAAGATGAAGAAGGAAAGGTCATTACAGTATATTCACATGAAGCTATACCCTACAAAGATAAAAACTGGCTTGTACTCGCAAGGACTAAATACATACTTAATAAAGTTGAAAGGTTCTTCCTGGAACAGGGTTACTACTACTCACGGTTTGGAAGCAGTAGCATAAGTGATAGATTAAAACACGCTATAGCATCCTGGAAAAAAATAGCTGAAGGACAATCTATTGGGTTAGAGGGTTTAAAAGCTATGTATGAATTTATGAGTTCAGGCAGAGGAGTACAAAGAAATTTTAAAAAACTTACAGAAATAGATGATCGAGAAACTTTTGATTATGAAAAACTTATGTTTAGTCACGGTCTTTTAGTAGGAAAAGAAAGCACTTGGTATCAAGCTTTAGATAGGATACCGTATGGAAAGGTAATGTATATTCGCCAATTAATGAAACGAGGGGTAAACATTTGGCAACGCCCCCAAATAGAACTTTCCACTATCCACGGAGCAAAAGGCGGTGAAGCCGATAACGTTGTTTTGCTATTAGATCTATCTCGTAAATCAGAAGAAGCACTTCAAAATAATCCTGATGATGAGCATAGAGTTTTTTATGTTGGCGCAACAAGAGCTCGTAAAGAGTTATGGTTAGTTCGTTCTGAATCTGACCGAGAATATCTGGAGGCCATTCGATGAAAAAATATATACATATTAATCAACACATCATTAGAAGTAATAAAAAAAATAATGAAAATGAACCTGTTATTACTATTAAAGAAGGTAGAAAAAATACTTATTGTCATGAAGTAATTATCAACGGTCCTTCTCGTGTAAGATATGGAGGTAATGATAAAGCTATACTATCTTGTGGAGCTCGTGTTGTTATTGAAACTGAAGCAGAATTGGAAATGAGATATCTATGAGAATAGTTTATCAAAGCGGTAAGTTATATTTAAGTTTACGTGAAGAAGAAAAAAAAGATATTGTTGAGTCTTACCCTAAACCTTGTGAAATAGATTTATCTTTAATACCTGTTTTAAGTAAAGATCTATCTAATATTAATGAACAGATTTGGAAAGATACCACGGCAAAAGAATACCAAGAACTTGTAGGAACAATCTCTAAAAAATGAGTGCTTTACAAAATCCTTTGTTCGCTCCTCCGAGTGAATGGGTATGTCCTGAAAGTATTGACTACAAAGGACAATCACCTGTTGCTATTGATTTAGAAACTCACGATCCAGGCATCAAGGACCACGGGCCAGGATGGGCTACAGGTCATGGTAAAGTTGTTGGAGTTGCGATTGCCTGGGAAGGCTTCAAAGGTTATTTTCCTATCGATCATGATGCACCAGGCAACTATGATAAAAAAGTTTTTATGAGACAGTTTCAAGATCTACTAGACAGATGCCCTGAAATTGTTTGTCACAACGCTATGTATGATGTTGGCTGGATGAAACGTATGGGTCTAAAAATTACTTCTAAGATTTGGGATACAATGCTTATGGCTCCTATCCTTGATGAAAATAGAATGCGTTACAGTTTAAATGAATTATCAAAAGATTATCTTGGAGAAAAGAAATCAGAAGCTCTTCTTTATGAAGCTGCTAAAGAATGGGGTGTGGATGCTAAAGCTGACATGTGGAGACTGCCACCACTTTATGTAGGTCCTTATGCAGAGCAAGATGCAGAGCTTGCCTTAAAGCTCTATCATATTTTTCAAAGAGAAATTATTGCACAAGATTTAACTTATATAAATGAGTTAGAGCACGAAGTCCTTCCTGTCTTAATCGATATGAAATGGAATGGTGTTAAAGTTGACGTAGACCAGGCAGAACAAACAAAGAAAACTTTATCTATTAAAGAGAATAGTTTTTTAAAAAACATTAAAGACAAAACAGGAGTCACTGTGAATGTTTGGGAAGCTAAGTCTATTGCAAAGATGTTCGATCAACTCGATCTGCCCTATGATCGAACTGAATTAACGGGAGCTCCAAAGTTCGATAAGTTATTCCTCCGTACTCATGAGCACCCGTTGGTTCAACAAGTGGCAGAAGCCAGGGAACTTAATAAAGCAAGAACAACATTTATAGATACAATTTTAAAGCATTCTGTGAATGGTCGTATTCATGCAGAGATTAACCAGCTACGAGGTGATGGAGGCGGAACAGTAACAGGAAGATTGAGTTACAATACTCCGAACTTACAACAAGTCCCTTCCTCTAAGATTCTCGGACCACTGATCAGATCTTTATTTAAGCCAGAAGAAGGCGCTCAATGGGGTTCTTTTGACTATTCGCAACAGGAACCAAGACTTGTAGTACACTTAGCTAGTTTAACTGCTGGTGGACTTAAAGGCGCTGATGATTTCGTTAAAGCCTATCAGCAAGATCCTAATACAGACTTCCACACGATGGTATCGGAAATGGCTAAGATAGATCGTAAGAAGGCTAAAACAATTAATTTAGGTTTATTTTATGGTATGGGTAAAAACAAATTAGCTAGTCAGCTAGGTGTTACACTTGGTGAAGCTGAAGATCTATTTGATAAATATCATAATCGTGTTCCTTTTGTAAAAGAAATGATCGAACGAACTATGAAGAAAGCAGCAGATGTAGGTCAGGTAAGAACTTTACTTGGTCGTAAGTGTCGATTTGATAAGTGGGAACCAGCCAGGTATGGAATTCATAAACCACTGACCAGGGACGATGCTGAACGAGAGCATGGCAAACAAATTAAAAGAGCTTTTACTTACAAAGCATTAAATAAAATTATTCAAGGTTCAGCTGCGGACATGACTAAAAAGGCTATGGTAGATTTGCACAAAGAAGGTATTATTCCTCACATTCAAGTTCATGATGAGTTGAACTGTTCTTTTTATAGTGAAGCAGAGAAAAATAAAATATTAGAAATAATGAAGAATGCAGTAGAGCTTCAAGTACCTATCAAGCTTGACGCGGAAGTGGGGCCATCATGGGGCGAAGCAAAGTAGTTGAAAAGATAGAAGCCTCTATCTGTCCTGACTGTAGCTACGAACATATAGTTGTACCTATGTTTAAAGTACAAAAAGATTTCTTTCATTGTATTGTTTGTAGACAAACTTTTTTAAAGAAAGTAAATGGAAAAACTATATTTATGCCTGTTGCAGATGTAGACATAGAATTCACAGCAGACTTCGAATTATAGCACAACTCTTTTTTATTTTATGATTTATAACATGGTTATGATGAATCTAACAGACAGTGCTAAGAACCACTTCCTAAACTTCTTTAACGGGTTTTTTAAACAAAAAGAATTTAATGATGCGGGAATAAAAGAATATTGCCGAACTGAATATAAAAAAGATTGGGAGTACGCTTATCTTTGCTACATAGAAGATAAACGCTTCCCTAATTCTTTAAATATTCGTTAATTCTAAACAACTTATTTTTATATTTGTAACATCAGTGAGATCTGAACTAAGCTGTATTCCTTTAATCATACATTCAGAAACTGTTGAAAAAGCTTGTGTATCCTTAATTTCTACACACTTATTTAAGTCACCGGTTACTTGTTGAGAGCAAAAAACCATTACGAGATAATACTTTAACATTTTAAATCCTCCTAATTACTTGACATTTTATACTAAATCCTTATATTAATCTATAAGAAATTAGGACATGTTAGTATATTTAACTATAACAATAATATTACTTGTGATCGCCATTTTCAACTGGAGATGGCTAATGTGTCTTGGTTTCTTACTTTATATATTATCAATAATAACAGGAGTTACATAAATGGATGCCGCAAAATACAAATCAGTTGCACTGAAAATAGCAGTGTACGAAAAAGCGAAACCAATGGCAGAGGCAGATTACTCTACGATGGGTGGATTTTTAAAAAGATTAATAGATGAGGAGTACGAGAGAAGAAATGGAAAAGCTAGTAAAAAAAAATAGTCCAGCGTTGACTTACAAAGAAGCCTTAACAAAGTTGATTGACTACGTAACCACAGACAATGTTGATGATCTACCGACCATAGTTTTAAGATCTAAACAATTGGTAGATAAAATAGGACAGATTGAATGGGAATTACAACAGTGGAATGAAATGTTAGTTCACAGTGACTTTACAGTAAGTAGTCAATGGGCTGTTGATAGACTCTATGAGATTCTAAAAGAAACCTCTTTGAAAAGTTCCGATGACGGCGCCACGTCGGATAAGGCAGATATATAAGGAGCAATCCTGAAAAGCTGTTGGTTTACATTTCCCGCGAAGTGTCAACCAGGCGCCAACTTTTTAACCCTTACCTGAAGGAGGTAATATGACTATATTCGAAAAAAATAAACTGATGCACCACACGATAGATAAAAAAGAAATATTGAAAGATATTTTTCATACTCAATTAGATCACCTTTTCACTGAAAAAACAGTTGCAGAGATATGTTTTATGATTGAACAAGTAGCTGATGAAGCTTGGAGAAAAGGTTTCGCAGAAGGTAATGATTTATGGAAAGACGTTATGAAAGATATGGGTAAAGAAAAAAAAGTAAATAATATTAATAAAATATAGGTATACTATTGAATATGAATATAACTGTACTTACACAAGATCTTGAAACTTTAACAAGTAGACGTATGCTTTTAGATCTTATTGAGATGGATAAAGACTTCTTTAATAATAAAAGAGAAAAGGTCGAAGCTCTCAGAGCGTGTACTGACATATGGAAACATGAGTTAGTCAACGATTCCCCTGAAGTAGCTGAGGCTACAAGAAGATTGATATATCAAAAACTTTCTAGATTAAAAGATCGTAATGTGTTAGCATTTCCTGGATAATGTTACATGGAGTTGTTAAAACTGTGGAAATTGTCCCAACTGTGGGAGATCCACCACATTTAAAAGAGACTATTGTTTATCAAGTTACTTATCGTAATGGGGTAAAAGAGATATTTTCTCATTATGAATGGAATGAGATTGTAACACAGGGTCAAGAGGCACTAGAACGTATTAGCGCCAAACCATTTACCCATAAAGAATATAAAGAGTCCTAAGCCCCACAACTTTCGCAGTTATCCTCACAAATACATTTATCAGAACCACAAACAGAACAATTACTCATTAATTAGCCTCGTGACAAACACAATTACCATCGCAACCACATTCTACATCTAAAGCTATTTTTTCATTCTGAAGGTATGCTATGACTAAATAAGCATCCTGTAATTCTTGTTTTAATATTTGATTTTCGTCCATAATTACCTCCTTTGAAACGTATCGATGAACATATATTTCCTTGGATTTATAGTCAATAAATCTTTGATCTTGACAAATAAAAATTGTATGCTCCAAACACAAAAAGTTTAATTAAGGAGATAAATTATGGTAACAAGAATATCAAAAGGACCTACAAATGCTAATAGACCAGGGGGCCTCAAGGGTATGCTGCCTAGAAGAAAACCTATGTCAGAGTCGGATTATATGGAAAAAATTAAAGGACTAGAAGAGAAAGTTCGAATGTTAACGGATAGAGCTCGACCTACCCTAGGTGCGGATAGAGCTCGACCTATGCTTGGTAAAAGACCAAGGGTTCAGCCACGCAAAGCTCAACCAAATATACCAGGCGGAATGGGAATGGGAACTAAAAGTAAATCAAATACACCAGGCGGAATGGGAGTTCCGAATAAAAGAGTTCTACAAAAGGCTCTTACATCAGCTAACATTAATAGAGGTAAAATAGGAGAACGTGAAAAGTTAATGCTTGAAAGACGTAAAAAATTAAAAGATGAAGGATATTACACTGTTACAGATAAAGATGGAAATAAAAGAGTCAAAAGGAAATAATGAAAAAGAAAAAACAAGTCGTTAAAAAAGTAATTAAGGGTTTGGAGAAAGCATCTAAATCACATGCTAAGCAAGCAAGAACATTGAAGAAAGTCATAGGTAAAAAATAATGAAACACAAATCACTGACCACGGACTCCGAAAAGAAACTTTTAGATGAGTTTCGTAGAGTAGCTAAAGACGATCAATTATTTAAAGAGTATTTAAAACAATTTAAAAAAGACAAAGAATAATGCCTCATAGAGCTGGACATAGTAGTGCTAGAAGATACGCTCCTTCTCCAAGCGAAAGAAAAGCTCAATCGGGTTCCCCGAACCAAATGCAAAGGGATAGAAATAGACCTTCACCACAAAGGCCTCAACAGCCTGAACCAATAGATCTACCAAGGTACGGAAGAGCTCCTACTGATCCAGGTGGAAACAATTCCATCCAATATAATATTGATTTTACCAATCCTAATAGATTAGTTGAAGCTAGAAATAATTCTTTTAATGCCATAGCTGGAGTGCCTGGCATAAAATTTCAAAATACAAATAGTCCTTTTAGTGTTGCAGCTGGAAAAGGGTTTGGTCAAAATCAAGATTTTTTAAGACTCGGTTATGGAGCTCCAGTTGGCGGAGGTATTGGTAATTTCAACGCAGAGTATGATGTACTTAATAACCAAGGAGGCATTGGATTCTCTACTCCGATAGGAAGTTATACTCCTACTGAGGGAGGAGATTTTCTTCCAGGCACATTAAGTGTTAACTCAGGTTATGGACAAAATGGATTTAGAGAGCCTACTGTTAATTATAATCGAAGTTTTAATCCAGGGGGAACAATGGGTGATTTAATCAGTTCTATTAATGGTGGGGCTAGTATAGGATTAGGTGCTAATCAAAGCCCTTCCTTCAATGCTAATATGAGAGTGAATCCCGTGGGAGGAATTTTGTCTATGTTAGGTTATGATCCTTCTAAAAGAGGTTTCGATATTCCTTTGGATGTAGGGATGAATTATAATTTAGGTGACAATTCACCTCGGTTTAATATAGGATTAGGATTCTAATGGCTGAAGAAACTAAAAAACAAAAACAAGCGCGTATGCGTGATAGTTTTAATTCTAAATATCGCGGCGGTATGGGTTCCACGAACCAAGCCCAAAATATGGGTATTAATGTAAATCAAGCCAGGGACGCTGGAATGAGTATTCCTGATCTTAATCAACAAGTGATGAAAATGAATGCCACTGATTATGGCAGACCTATGAATGTAAGTGGTTTTAACGATAAGCTTGCTCTCTACAATCAATTTCAAAATCGTGGTGATCAAGTTATTAAAGATAGTCAAGGTAGAAGTATCCTTGGAATGCAAATGCCTAATCTTACTATGCAACAGCCGACAGGCTCGCAAGTAATGGGTGATATTCGTAGAAGACTTGGACAAGACGCACAAAATTATGGTGGTGGTGTTATGAGTATGCTAGCTAACGCAGTATTGCCTGGCGCCGGAACTTTAATGAACCTTTATCAAGGAGCTCGTAATGGTATGCAAAATGGTAGAGATATGATGCAAGGCGGAATGCAAAATTTAATTGACTACAGACCTCAGATGAATCAGCCGCGCGATGGAATGATGGGTGGAATCGATAAACTATTTAATCTAGGTAAGGGAATGATTGGTGGTACACCATATCAACCTATAATGGAAGAAGATCCAGGAGCCACGAACTACGGACTTAATCCTATGATGATTAATAACGCTCCACAAAATACTTATATGGCTGGACTAACTGATGAACAAAAAATGCTATTAAATAAAAGACGTGGTAATTATGATATGGGTATATTTGGTATACAAGAAATGCTTGATCAACTACCTGATGGTGATCCAAATGATCCAGCGACTTATCAAGACGTAGAAACGTATTTAACCTAATAAATTACATATTAGCTTTAATCCATTTACCTATTTTAGAATGACACAATAACTCTGTGATAAAATTACCGTAAGAATTAACAACAGTTTCTTCTTCTTTATCTTTTAAATGATATTGATAATAACCTACGTGTAAAAACTCATGTATTAAAACATTAACAGCATCTGGACCGCCTGTTTCCATCATTTCTTTATCTAGATATATTTTATAAGGTGGTTTAACTACAAAAGTACCTTGAGCTTCAGATACCTCATACATAATGTCATGAGGACACAGAACTAACTCAACAGTAAAAGGCCCTATAGTTACAAACTGAGGCAACTTCATTTCTTGTTTCTCCCTATAACATTATTCTACAGAAATATAATCTAAACTCTACCCAAATTCCCAAAAAGCGTTTACATATTTACAAGATTGCTAGAATATAACTATATAGCGGGTTCTAGCTGTAAATAAGTTGTTCCCTAGGATAATGTGGGATATTTACAGTTTACAACTTTTTATTGAAAACATTAGCTTTTTTGTTGTTAATAAGTATAATTTAGACAAATATTAAGTAAAAAAACATGGCAAATGTACCTCATATAACAGAAAAACAACGCAAATTTGTGGAAATTTTGATCACAAAGGGCACTTTTCAGAGTGGAAAAGATTGTGCTACTGAAGCTGGGTACGAAGAAAGCTGTGCTACTGTGATGGCAAGTAAATTACAGAACCCTAAATATTATCCTCTAGTAGTGACTGAAATAGAAGCAAGACGTAACGAGTTATCTAGAAGATATTCCATTAATTATAAATCTCATTTAGCTGCTTTAGGTAAATTACGTGACGAAGCCGTAGCTGCTGGTAATTTTACCGGGGCGATTGCAGCAGAGAAATATCGTGGTATGGCTGCTGGTTTATACATTGACAGAAAAGAAATTCTTCATGGAAGTATTGACCAGATGACTGCCAAGGATGTAGAGGAGAAGCTTAGTGAATTACGAAAAAAATTGCAAGAAAACGGAGACAATGCCAAAATTATTGAATCCGACTCATTACAAGGGGAACCTGTCGGAAGCGATAGCTCTGACGTGGTTGCTCAAGAAGGGCAACTTAGTATTCAAGACCATTCATGACACAGGATGTATTGATATAGTCACCGTTGATCCAAACGGTATAATTCATTTATACGATGTGAAGACGGTTAGCTTTAGACTAACAGGTAAGCTAAAAGGATTTAGAATAGATCGTCCCACTACAAAACTTCAAAAAAAATTAGGAGTAGAAATACTCAATGTGGATTTAACAACAGAGAAATGTTACATAACAAAACATGAAACCTGAGCATAATTTATGGAAACAAGTTAAGAACAATACAAAAGGTGTTGTGTGGACAAGAATTGAATCAAATACTGGACTTGGAATACCTGATTTGTTTGGTTTTTATAGAAGACCTTTTTGGGTTGAATTAAAGATAATAAGAAATAACAAGCTCCTGTTCAGTCCTCATCAAATTGCGTGGCTACATAAGCATTATAACATTGGGTGTCCAGTGTTCGTACTGGCCAAGGACCCTCTTACAGGGTCTACCCGATTATATCCAGGGGCCATAGTCCGTGATCCATCCTCCATTGCTGATAAACCTCCATTATGGAATTCTAAGCAAGGCACCTGGCCAGAGCTTCTGGAACTGCTGGGTACCTGGCGAGCTCCTAGTCCCGTGAAGTCTACCGATCTCCATTAGTCCATTCCTCCATTACCTAGTTCCTCCCTTATACTATACCAGGTCCATGTACCTGGCTGGTTCAGCCTGGCTGGTAGCTCAGTGCTGGTTGACAGCCAAGCCTGATTCGTGTAATGATGAATCTCCTTCTTTGTTTTAGTTAGCCAACGAACATAGAATCGAGCCTCGATGTCCTCGGGGCTCACCCCAACTCTCCATTGTCCATTGCCAATGAACTTCTTATACTATGTGTTAAAGATAACTTTTTTACTCTGGTTTTCTCCGGTGTGGACTCAGCTGGAAACAAATAATGACGATGAACTTTTTTTGCTTTAACTCTTGACATCCTAATTTATCCCACTATATTATTAGTAAGGAGAAACAAAAAATGAAAAAAAGACTAATTGACGACCTATCATGTGAGATCGCTTACCTGTTAGACAATCCAACAAATGGCTCTGTCTACATGGTAGAGGGGGAAGTGATTGCAAACATTCAAGACTTAGTTACAAAGCTGGAAAAGGAAATCTACAATGAACATTAAAGACTGGATCAAAAGAAACTTAGACAAAGACCAAATCAAGGAAGTCGTTGAGCATGGTTGCATAAACGGAACAGTGAGCGAACTTATATCTTACGCTGATACTTCTGCATTTCATGATGCACACGAAGAGGAAATATGGGAGATGGTCTATGAATCTGCAGAGGGTCAAGGTCTAACTATCCTAGAATTTCTTGCTACATTACGAGGAGGACTTGTTGGCTCGATGTATCAACTAAAAAACCTTTTGGCGTGGTTCGCTGTTGAAGAACATTGTTATCATATGGTAGAAGCTGAAGACGAAGACGTCGCCTAAGTGCCTGTTTTTATTATTTGGTTTGTGTGGGCTATACTCCTCACTTCCATTGCTATTAAGATCATTAGCTCTGTGCCCTTTGGCGTTGGTTTGCTTTTCGGTGAGCTTCTGATCTTGCTGGCGATTGTTTGGTTTGTTGCTCTCTTCTTCTGACCCTTTTTTCCATTCTCCATTGCTTCTTTACCTTTTTAACTTACCTATATCCCTTATATATTATCCGAGCTGGGAGCTGGTTTGTGGAGGAAGAAGCATACAAAAGTTTTTTTATTTTATTTTACTTTTCCTCTTGACATCCTAGAGAATCCCACTATATTACTATTATGCGAATGTATCATAAACAACAAGAGTCCAATTTAGGAGCTATTTGTTTATTTTCTCCCGTAGCAGAAGCTAGGGATTCGCTGAGGAAGTTAGACGCCTCTAAAGATAAGGGAAGAGTTTTAGGAGGTGTAAGCCATTTTGTTCTTAGGGTTCGTTACCTATCTAGCTTAATCTCTTATCTTGGAAACGCAACGCTAAGAACATTGGGGAAGGGTATTTTTATTATAAAGGTTGACACTTCGTCCTTCCCCTCCAAACTTGGGCAGAGGTTCGCTCTGTAATATGGTTAACACCCTCTGTCCATTACAACGAGGTATTTGTAGACCTATCCACATTGCCAACAGGCAAGAGGTACATCAATTAATCTTTGTCACAAGTGGAGTATGTGCAAAGTTCCTCGGCTAATGGTAAAGCCTTTTCTCCATTCTCCATTACCCTTCTACCCTTTATACAATGGCTACTATAATTATATTATTCCGCCGGTCACAGCTCAGCGTTGCACGATCGCTATCCTCTAAAAAGTTATCCACAACTTAATTAACATAATAACTTGTAATTAGTTAGGACATAACTATATTAATAGTATACCGATAGGAGGTAATAACTATGAACAAAAAGAAAGAAGTAGATAAGTTGGTTAGACTAACTGTATTACATAATTTCATTAGTAAGCAGTTAACAGAACAGAAAGATCTTATTAAGACTATCATTTCGGATGACGATAAAGTTATCAAAGGTGAAGTACATAAGATTAACATTCTTCATAGATCTTACATGAAGTTTGATAGTGCGTTGTTAAGAGAACATCAACCTGAACTCTACGCATCTTATAAAACTAAAGCCATTCATTCTATTGAACTAAAACCTTTAATAGATCAGGATGAGGAGGAGCAGTTAGTTGCTCCTATGTCTGCTATCATGGGTCGTAAGCCGATAGCCTTCAAAGCCGATTAAAAGTTTAGGCACACTTTTGCATGGCGTATTTGCGCCATGCATTTCTCCATTCTCCATTGCCTTTTTAGCTATTAGCTATGTACACTATATATACTATTACACGCGGGACGGCTCCAGGCTGATTTTGGTTTCGTTGCTGGTAAGCCGATGAGGTGTGTAGGTAATATGTGGTGATGAGTGCTTGAAAAGAAAATAAAGTTATCCACAACTAATTAGTTGCAATTAGTTAGGACTTCTATAATATACTTATATGCCTAACGATAACAATCTCACGCTAAGACCTTTTGCCGATGTGGAAGAGCGTCTTGATGATACAACTCGTATCACGCGTGAGAACAAAACAAGAAGAGAGGTAGACTATCGTGCTATTGCTGATCTCCTTAGTAGTGAAATTTATAATCTTATTGCTACTACTGATGACGCTCAGGTAAAGCAATGGGGTCGTAACCTACTATCAAAGCTACAAGGAAGAATTAATCCTTTAGACTTTTAATTGATTGGGGCGGGATAATCTCCCGCCCCTTCTTTCTCGCTCCATTTTCCCCGCTCTCAAAAAATCCTACTACTTAATAAGGTTCCTAGACCGCTTTTCCACCGATCAAGGTCTGTGGCTGACCCCCGCCCCCCTATTTGGCCCCTAGCTTCTATGAGAAGGGCACCTAGGTTGTGATTGCCACAAATAATTCCATCTGATATAAGTCTGAGTATGAGATTAGACGTTGATGTCGAATCAATGACGCATGAAGAAGCAAGAGAAGCAATGCTTAAACTTGAACTTCGTAAAGCGCAATTAGATTTAAGTAGTAAGTCAAGAGACTCCTTTATAACGTTCGTTAAAGCAGTGTGGCCAGGGTTCGTGGAATCTGATCATCATAGAATGATCGCGGAGAAGTTTGAGAAGGTCTTGTCAGGTGAAATAAAACGATTAATCGTGAACATGCCACCGAGACATACAAAATCAGAATTTGCGTCCTACCTCTTTCCAGCTTGGCTCTTGGGCCACAAACCACAGACCAAGATTATACAAACAACTCACACGGCTGAACTGTCTTACAGATTTGGTCGTAAGGTAAGGAACCTTATTGACTCTAATGATTATGCAAAAGTTTTTCCAGATGTTAAACTCTCAGAAGATTCTAAAGCTGCGGGACGTTGGGAAACGAATCATGGCGGTGAATATTTCGGCGCGGGTGTGGGTGGTGCTATTACTGGTCGTGGTGCTGATCTACTTATTATTGATGATCCCCATTCTGAACAAGACGCCTTGTCTTCGACAGCAATGGATAATACATGGGAATGGTATACATCGGGTCCTCGTCAACGTTTGCAACCTGGAGGTTCGATCGTTGTAGTTATGACGCGTTGGTCTGAAAAAGACATCACAGGACAATTACAAAAAGCCATGGGTGAACCTAAAGCGGATCAATGGGATGTTATAGAATTTCCAGCTATTCTTCCTTCAGGGACCCCGGTCTGGCCTAATTATTGGAAACTCGAAGAACTAGAAGCTGTCAAAGCATCTTTAACAGAACAAAAATGGCAAGCGCAGTGGCAACAAAATCCTACAGGTGAAGAAGGAGCTCTCATCAAAAGGGACTGGTGGAGAATTTGGGATAGAAAAGATATCCCTATGTTGAAGCATGTTATACAAAGTTATGATACAGCGTTTACAAAAAAGGAAACAGGGGATTATAGTGCTATTACAACGTGGGGTGTATTCTATCCTGACGAAGTAACCCCTAATATTTTATTATTAGATTCAATCAAGGAACGTTATGAGTTCCCTGAACTCAAGAAAGCAGCTATAGAACAATATAAATACTGGGAACCGGAGACCGTGATCGTTGAAGCGAAAGCATCAGGACTGCCCTTGATCCAAGAACTACGAGCCTTAGGTATTCCTGTAATTAACTTTACCCCTAGTAAAGGGAATGATAAAGTATCAAGGGTACACGCAGTTGCCCCGTTGTTCGAAAGTGGAGTAGTGTGGATACCTGACGAAAGATGGGCTGAAGAAATGGTCGAAGAGTGTGCACAGTTCCCGTTTGGTGAACATGACGACTTAGTAGATTCTATGACTCAAGCCTTAATGAGATTTAGACAAGGCAATTTTGTGCGGTTATTCGATGATGAAGAAGAAGAGCCCACGGACCACGGAGAGACAGAGTATTACTAATGGTAGATTATAGAAACATAGATATGCTTATCGATGAAGATCCGGCCTATAGTCAAGATGAAAATATTGATCGTAGAATAGCAGAAAACGAAAGACAGTATGAAAAATTAAAAAATTTTTTTACAGATTTAAATACAGGTTTAAAGCCTATGATTGGTGAAGGGACCCCCATAGGAGTAGCTAGTGATTTTTCAAGAGATCTTTTATTACAAGCGGGTAAACGAATAGCACAACCTATTGATTATGTAGCAAAAAAAATATCTAGTCCTGATGTACCTGTAGGAGAACTTCAGAAAATAGCTCGAACAAATACGGGAATGAAAGGACTAAAATCTCAGATTCAAGTTCCTTTTGAAATGCTTGGAGAAACAGCTCAGTTTTTATTTGATCCAAAATATTATAGTGATTTACAAGAAAAAATCAAAGCTGGAACTTCAACTCAGATGGAAGAAAATATGGGAGTAATAGCTGGAGCTTTTGAAGTTGTAGGAGGTGCCGATTTAGTAAAATATATTTATAAAAAATTTGGTCCTGAGGTAGCTCAGATGATTACAAAAACACTCGGTAATAATTCAAGAGAACTAATTCAAAATTTAGATATACCTCTTGAACAAAAAAAAATAATTGTAGCTGACCTTATAGGTGAACTTGTAGACAAAAATCTTTTTAAATTTAGTGATAAAACTAGATTAGGTGGTAAAAAACCTAAAGGTTTTGCATTGGGTGGAACAGCAGAAGATTTTACACAGAACGTAGATTTTATGTCCGATCGTTTTATGAAAGATCCAGCTTTTGAACAAGAAGATGCTTTTGAAAAATCACTAGAAGGAGCCACAGCTTTTAATCCGTTTAAACTCCATAAACTTTTTAAAACATCTCCAGGTGTAGCCACTCCTAAAAATCTTAGGGAAGTAGGTCTATACAATGAATTAGTTGATACACAAAATATGGGTGGAGCAGACGTAGGAATTGAAACATTACTTCCAACTGTAAAATCAATTAGTGATAATGATTTTGCTTTTAAATCTTTTACAGTTGATAAATTAAATTCTGCTAACGCTCCTAAGAACGCAACACCTGAATCATGGAGACAGTTTTTAAAAGGAGGAGAACTTAAAGCTCCTGAAACAGAACTTCTTGATTCTGGTATGGAAGATTTTTTTATAGATAGCGATAAGATGTATCCTGGAAAAAAAATATCTAGAGAGCAATTGATTGATATTTATAATGAATCTCCAGTTGGTAATATAGAAATAAAAGTTAAAGATAAACCAAAATATGAAGAAGATTTAGGAACACTTCGAGATCAAAGAGAGTATACTGACTACGTAGGTAGACCAAGACACGAAAATTTTGGAAGTGCTCCAATTGATAATTTTGGAGAGAATTATCGTGAAATTGTAATTCAGTCAGGACCTATTCCAAATGACAGAAGTCCTTATGTTCAAAGTTCTCACTTTGAAGAACCGAATGTTATAGGCTTTACTCGTGTTGCTGATTATCAAAACACAAATGGTCAAACTGTATCCGTGATTCAAGAACTTCAAACAGATCTGTTAACAACAGTAAATAATGAACAACAAAGACTTAATGCAATGGTCAAAAGAGCAAAAAAACAATCTGAAGAGCTGAATGAAATTTATAATAACCCTCTATCAGACGCAAACGATCGTGATATTGCTCAGAGAAAACTTCAAGAAATAAAAAAAAATATGGGAGGAAGAACTATAGAAGAATTAGAAAATATGAGTGTTACTAAACCTTTTCCAACTAATGTTGGTCGTGAGAGAATATCCTCACTTCAAACAGATCTTATAAGTCTTCAAGATGAAATCGATGGATTATTGTTTAAGGATAGACAAAATCTATCACCTCTACAAACAACGAGACTAGAAGATTCTATTTCTGGTATTCAAAATAAACAAATAAAAATTTTTGATGATTTAGCTTCAATGAATCGTGAACATACATATGAGCAAAAATTACAAGGAGTTCGTGTTCCTAATGTATCAGATACTGATATTACAAAAGAATTAGCCGATTACGTAGAATCAGGTGGTGGCAGAGCCTTCTCCATAGGTACTAAAGAGCTTAACACTTTTCCTCCTGTTCCTTTTTCTAGACCAGGGGATTATATCGATCTTCTTTTAAAAGCTACAATCAAAGATGCTCAAAATAAAGGTATAAAGAAAATTGCTATTATGCCAGCTGACGTGGGAGCCAATAAAAGATGGGGTAAGACAGGAGATGCTGCAAAACGATTTAGAGATTTGTATGACAAAAAGATGATTCAAGAATTAAAAAATATTAAAAAGAAATATCCAGGATCAGAACTTAGACTAGAAAATATTCAAGATCCCTCCAAGCCTGAAGCTAGTTTTTTTGGTAAAAGACTTCAAGCTGATGGAACCTTTGAGGAATTATCTGGTGAAATAATAGAGGAAGTACCACAAATTAATTTTAAAAAAAGTATGGATGATGAGGATGTACTACGACAAATTAAGGCTTTTGATGATAGCTATGGCTTAGAAAATACAAAAGCTTTTGTTTCATTTAAACAAGAGGATGGTTCTGAAATTATACAAAGAATTGTCAAGGGTAGAGTTCCTGAAGGTAGAGTCATGCAAGATAGTTCTTTTAAACTAAGTGATGATTATACAACACAGGATCTTAAAGAGGCTCAATTTATGTTTGACGAATTTAACCCTCAATCGGTTCCTATGTACGTTTTAGATATATCCACGAGTTCAGCTCAGACTGGACCTATGTATTTATATAGGAAAAAAGAAGGTGGAACTATTGACAAAGATAGGTTAGTTTCTATAACAGATATATACGGATCATATGGTAGATAAATTTAACAGTACAGCAGAAACTCCTTACTTAGCCCAAGACGCTAAAACCGTTGGGGCTGGTGGACCTGATGTTATTGAAGTAATTGATGTAGGTGCAGAAATTCAATTAGGAACTGACAACGAAGAAATCAATGTAGAAATTATAGAAGATGGTTCTGCTATTATTGGAGAACAAGAAGAAGAACTTGTTGAAGATTTTAATTCCAACCTAGCAGAAATATTAGATGATGATCTTCAATCGGAAATTTCTAGTGATCTTCTAGAAAAATTTGAAAATGATAAAAGCACTCGTTCGGACTGGGAATTAACTTATAGAAATGGTTTAGACCTTTTAGGATTTAAATATACCGAACGTACAAGACCTTTCAGAGGAGCGGCTTCTGTAACACACCCAATGCTAGCTCAAGCTGTTACACAATTTCAAGCAATGGCTTATGTAGAATTATTACCAAGTGATGGACCAGTTAGAACACAAGTAGTTGGAGCCAACACGATAGAATTACAACAAGCAGCTGAAAGAGTAAAAGAATATATGAACTATGAAATTGTTCATGTAATGGAAGATTATAATCCAGAGATGGATCAACTTTTATTTCATTTACCTTTAGCTGGAAGTGCCTTTAAAAAAGTTTATTACGATACAACTCTTGGAAGAGCAACTGCACAGTTTGTTCAAGCTGATGATGTTGTTATTAATTATGGAGCATCAGATATAAATACATGTGGAAGACTTACACAAATTGTTACAATGCCCTACAACGATCTTCGCAAACAACAAGTTTCTGGTTTCTACAAAGATATAGAAATAACACCTACTTCAACTCCCGATAGCCAAGACAGTGGACTTCAAGAAAAAATGGATGAATTAGAAGGAGTATCTTCTGGAAATTATGCCATGAACGATATGGTAGAACTTTTAGAAATGCACGTTGATTTAGATATCGAAGGTTATGAAGATATTAATCCTAAAACAGGGGAACCTTCAGGAATTAAACTTCCTTACGTTGTTACTATTGATAAAGGATCAAGTACGGTTTTAAGTATCTATAGAAACTACAATGAAGAAGATCCTTTAAAAAAAAGAAATCATTATTTTGTTCATTACAAATTTATGCCTGGTCTAGGATTTTATGGCTTTGGTTTAATCCATATGATTGGTGGCTTATCAAGAACAGCTACCACTGCTTTAAGACAACTACTAGATGCTGGAACATTATCTAATTTACCGGCTGGCTTTAAAGCTAGAGGTATAAGAATACGTGATGATGCACAACCATTACAGCCTGGAGAATTCAGAGACATAGATGCACCTAACGGAAATATCCGTGAAGGATTGATGCCCCTCCCTTACAAGGGACCTGATCAAGTTCTATTTCAACTTCTAGGTTTCTGTGTACAAGCGGGGCAACAATTCGCAGCGGTTGCTGATATACAACTATCTGAAATAGGAGCTTCTCAAACTCCTGTAGGTACAACAATGGCATTAATGGAACGTGGCACAAAAGTTATGTCAGCGATTCATAAAAGATTACACTATGCTCAGAAAAAAGAATTTAAATTACTAGCTAAAATATTTAAAACTGTTTTACCACCTGTATATCCTTTTGATGTAAGTGGTGGTCCAAGAGACATTAAAGTTAAAGATTTCCAAGACAACATAGATATACTACCTGTATCTGATCCAAACATTTTCTCTATGTCACAAAGAGTTACTCTTGCTCAAAGTGAATTACAATTAGCACAAAGCAATCCACAAATGCACAATTTATATGAAGCTTATAGAAGAATGTATTTAGCCTTAGGTGTAAAAGATATTGAACAAATTTTACCAATTCCTCCACAACCACAAGCAATGAATCCAGCTCAAGAACATAGTATTGTTTTACTTGGTAAGCCTCTTAGAGTTTTCCCTGATCAAAGCCATGAGTTACATATTAAAGCACATAGATTGTTTTTATCTTCTCCTGTTGTTAGACAAAACCCAATGGTAGTTACAATGTTAATCTCTCATATTAATGATCACGTTTCTTATCTAGCACAAAAAACAGTGGATGAAGCAATGTTAGCTGAAGCACAAAAATTAAAAGAACAATATGGTGAACAGATACCACCTGAAATGATTCAACAACTAGAAGCACAAAGAGCAGTAGCTATTGATAGTGAAATTGTAAAAATTACAGAACAAATGGTTGCGGAAGAAGCTGAAGCTATGGCGGATACTAATATGGATCCTCTTGTTATGTTAAAACAACAAGAACTAGCACTTAAAGCACAAGATCTAGAACAGAATGCAGCAGAATCTGGTGAACAAATGGCTTTAAGAGAAAATCAATTTGATCAAAAAGTAAAAATGGATGCTTTAAAACTTGATGCACAATATGACATTGCAAATTTAAGAGCTGGAGTAGCTCAAGATAGAAATGCTATAAATGAGCAGAAGATAATCTTAGATGCTCAAAAAAATAATAATGAGAATGTAGGTTAAAATGCTTAATCAATTATTAGGCGGAGGCTTAGTTAAAACTGTAGGAGCAATAATAGATTCCGTTCACACAAGTGAAGAAGAAAAAAACAATGCTAAGATTAAACTCAAAGAAATTGAAGCAAGTCTTAATCAAGCACAAACTCAAATTAATTTAGCGGACGCTAAATCCACTGCTACAGGCATTGGTGGTATTATGCAGCGGTCGTGGCGCCCCCTCATCGGGATGAGTTGTGCGTTAGCAATATTGTGGGAGTACGTATTAAAACAATTTATAATTTTTATATTGGCAGCATTTAGTATTGAACATGCACCTTTACCTGAGCTTGACATGGCAACTTTATTCCCTCTTGTCATGGCTTTATTAGGCATGGCGGGAATAAGATCCTTCGACAAGGTCAAGAAAGTTAATTCAGATAAATAGTGATTCAAGATTCAACAAAAAATAGTAAAAGACTTACTTTAACTATCCCTCCTAAAAAAGGCCCTGTATCTCAAGGGTTGAAAATTAGTTATAATAATATAAAAATAATTAAGACAACAAAAAAAGGAACATCAAAATGATGCATGACTATTATAAGATACCTGGTTGGTTTAATTATCACGAGGCTTACGATAAACTAGCAACCGAACTACCCGACGAATCAACGATTGTAGAAATAGGATCATTCATGGGTAGATCTACAAAGTATTTAGCAACTAATTTTTGGAATGCAGAAAAAATGAAAGTTAGAATTCATTCTGTAGATACTTTTAAAGGTTCAAGCGAACATTCTTCTCTTAAAACAGGTAATGATTTTTCTTCTGTTTTTAAAGATAACTTACAGTTCTTTTTAAATAGAGAAATGGTTATACAACACAAAGGAAGATCCGATGATAAAGATATACTAGATTATTTTAAAGATGAATCTATTGATGCTTTAATGATTGACGGAGCTCATGAGTTAGAAGCTGTTAAAGAAGATATTATAAATTGGTATCCTAAAGTTAAAAAAGGTGGAGTAATTTTCGGGGATGATTTTTATTTAAAAAGTGTTCAAGAAGGAATGAAACAAGGGCTTAACCATGTAAAAGAACCTGAATATACAACTTATTCAAGTCAAGAGTCTGTATGGTTTATTAGCAAAGGTATTAACAGTGATACTACCTATCAAAAATTAGTACCTGGAATTAATTGCCTTGTCTGATCACACTATTTATTATGTTCAAAAAGAACTAAAGCTTTTAAAGGGAGATTTAATGAATTCCTTGACACAAGGGGTTGAAAAAATTGAAGATTACAAGTATATTCTAGGAAAGATACATATGCTTGACATATGCCAACAGGAAATTTCTCGACTGCTGGAAAAAGAGGAGACATTTGATGATTAATACTACTGATACTATAACTACTACTACTGACACTAAATCCTTTACAATACCTAAAGAAGTAAAGGAAAAGTTCGAAAATCCCGAACAATTTCTAAGAACTAATTTAACAGAAATGCAGAAATTACCTCAACCAACTGGTTGGAGGATTCTTGTTTTACCTTTTAAAGCAAAGCAGAAAACTAAAGGAGGGATTCTATTGACTGATAAAGCAGTAGAAGACTCACAACTAACTACAACTGTTGCTATGGTTTTAGCGACAGGTCCTGATGCTTATAAAGATGAAAATAAATTCCCAAGTGGCTCTTGGTGTAAGCAAGGCGACTGGGTCGTCTTTGGAAGATATTCAGGTTCAAGACTAAGAATAGAAGGTGGGGAAGTAAGGATATTAAATGATGACGAAATACTAGGCACCATTGAAAATCCAGAGGATATTTTATCAACCGTATAACATGGGAGGTTAAACCATGCAACAGGCACAAATAAACACTGCCAGAGACGAAAAAATGGTAGAGATGGATACTTCAGGTGATGATGTTGAAATAATATTAGATTCAAAAGAAAATAATGTTATTCAATCAGATCCTTATGAAGCTGTCAAAACAAACGAAGTAGAACCTTTATCACCTAGGGTAGAAGAGGAACCAGCTCAACAAAAAGAAGAGCTAGAAGACTATTCAACTGGTGTTAAAAAAAGAATTGATAAGCTAACTTTTAAATTAAGAGAAGCCGAAAGAGAAAGACAGGCTGCTCTTGATTATGCAACAAATGTGCAAAGGGAATTATCAGATAGCAAAAGAAAATACATTGACGTAGACAAAGGTTATATGTCTGAAAGTGAAGTTAGAAACAAAATGGCTTCTGATTTGGCTAGACAAAATCTTATTCAAGCTAGAGAAAATGGAGACTTCAATAAAGAAGAAGAGGCTCGTCAATCTTTAACAAAATTAGATTTAGAATCTGAAAGAATCAGAGTTACTAAAACTAAAAAAGAACGTGAATACGAGGAAACTTCAAAAGAACTTGATATGCAACAAGCGCAATATCAAGCTGCTATGCAACAGCAACAGCAACAACCTCGTCCTTCACAAAAAGCTATCTCATGGGCTGAAAGGAACTCTTGGTTCAATTCTGACCCTGATAAGACCGATTTAGCCAAAAGAGTACATCGTGGTTTAGTAGCAGAAGGATTTGACACTGAATCAGATGAGTACTATGATGAATTAACTAAAAGAGTTAGTGATAAGTTTCCGTCAGCAATAGCTGAGGATCAGGCGACTAGAAGAGGCACTTACGTCCAACCCGTTTCTTCTGCAACAAGGTCTGCAACCACTGGACGCAACAAATCTGTCAGGTTATCTCCTAGTCAGGTAAAAATAGCGAAAAAGCTAGGGGTTCCCTTAACTGAGTACGCTAAATATGTATAGGAGTGAAAAATGACAGAAGATAGTAAAATGAAAACACCAAGAAGTGCACAAACAAGGGAAACTGAAGCTTCACTGAAGCCTTGGTCTCCACCATCACAATTAGATGCTCCGCCGTGCCCTAATGGATTTAGGCAACGTTGGATAAGGGAACGTATTAATGGAATCGATGATTCTAAAAATATTAATGCGAAATTACGTGAAGGATGGGAATTAGTGAGAGCAGATGCTTACCCTGATTCCGCATACAGCGTATACACCGGATCCAGCCCAACCTTTAAGGGTGTCATTAGTGTAGGCGACTTGCTATTAGCAAGAATGCCCGAAGTAACTGCAAAGCAAAGAGATGCTTATTTTAAGAAAAAGACTTCAGATCAAACTGAGGCTTGGGAAACAGATGCTTTGAGAGATCAACACCCATCAATGCCTATGAATGTCGATAGGCAGAACAATGTGACTTTAGGCGGCAACAGAAATAAAAAATCTGATAACTAAAGTTTAAACTAAAGGAGTAAGAACATGGCAAATATGAGTGGAAACTTCGGTCTTCGCGCTATTCAGCAAATGGGTTCTGCGTACAATTCAAGTGGTACAAATGAATACGCAATTGCTAATGGCGAAGGCTCTGCTTTATTTCAAGGCGATCCCGTTACCCTAGTGGCTAACGGTAATATCGATATTGGTTCTACTGCTGGTGCAGAACTTATTGGCGTTTTTAATGGTTGTTTTTATACTGATCCAACTACACAAAAGCCGACTTGGATGAATTATTATCCAGGTAGCATCGCAGCAGATGATATCATTGCATACGTCTTTGATGACCCAAACAAGCAGTTTGAGGTCAAAATTGACGATACAAATGGCGGTCAAGCACAAGTAGGATCTAATGCTAACATTGCAACATATTCAGCGGGAAGTACCATTAATGGTATCTCGAATGTTGCTTTAGATGGTGGTAGTTTTACTACAGATGCAGCCGCTAATTTAAGGGTTGTAAGACTTTCCAAGGATGTTGAAAATAGCGACTACACAGCCGCTAATGCAAGCATTGTTGTTAAGATTAACTTACATGCCTTATCAGATACAACAGGAATATAGGAGGTTAAACTATGGCTATATCAAGAAGTCAACTCGTTAAAGAGTTAGAGCCCGGTTTGAATGCACTATTCGGCCTGGAGTACGCACGTTATGACAACCAAGCAGCACAAATTTTTGAAACAGAATCTTCTGATCGTGCATTCGAAGAAGAAGTAATGTTATCAGGATTTGCTAATGCTAGAGTAAAGCCTGAAGGTAGCTCAATCGTTTACGATTCAGCAAATGAAACCTTCACTGCTCGTTACACACATGAAACAATCGCACTTGCATTTGCAGTAACAGAAGAAGCTGTCGAAGATAATCTTTATGACAGAATCTCAGCTCGTTACACAAAAGCACTTGCTCGTTCCATGGCAAACACCAAACAGGTGAAAGGCGCAAACGTTTTAAACAACGGTTTTGACAACGCTTTCGCTGGTGGTGACGGTGTGGCTTTATTATCAGACGCCCATCCAACAGTTGGTGGAGGACCGCTTAGAAATGAGCTATCAACTCCAGCTGACTTGAATGAAGTATCTTTAGAGCAATCATTGATTGATATCTCAGCTTTCATCGACGAAAGAGGACTATTAATTGCTGCTCAAGGAAGAAAACTTATTATTCCACCAGCATTACAGTTTGTCGCTGACAGATTAATGGAATCAGCTTTAAGAGTTGGTACCGCTGACAATGACATTAATGCTATTAAGAATATGGGTATGATTCCTGAAGGTTATGTAGTGAATAACTACTTAACTGACACAGATGCTTTCTTCATCAAAACAGACGTTCCTAACGGTTTCAAACACTTTGTAAGAAGCCCAATTAGAACTTCTATGGAAGGTGATTTTGACACTGGAAACGTTAGATATAAAGCGAGAGAGAGATATTCTTTTGGATTCTCAGATCCTCGTTGTGTATTTGGCTCACCAGGTGCATAAGCGTAATCATAAATAATCTTTTAAAGGGCGCTTTACTGCGCCCTTTTTTTATTCTATAACTTAAACTACAAGCATTAATTAACACTTAGATACATACGACTGAGCTTGTCAGACGGTATAGAGACTATGTATCGAAAGGTCTATACAACCAAGGAGGTTTACTATGGCAAATACTACATTCTCAGGACCAGTCCGATCGGAAAATGGTTTTGAATCAATAACAACAAATACAACAACAGGTACTGTAACAACTAACGCTACTTACGGAACAAGTATCACAGGTGGTGTT
>Ga0222632_1000208_pt1 | contig 40300 bp, 76 predicted proteins | sample AntAcemetageno46_FD_179828 | JGI IMG/M metagenome (GOLD analysis project Ga0222632, IMG submission 179828) | Saline water microbial communities from Ace Lake, Antarctica - #46 | ecosystem: Environmental > Aquatic > Non-marine Saline and Alkaline > Saline | place: Antarctica: Ace Lake | collected...
CGTGAGAACAGGACCGGCGTGTGGAGTGTTTTTATTGCACGTGCAAAACTGAAACGAAATAAGGTTGCGTGAAATGCCAGGCGGACGAAAGAAAATACCGGACCATCTGAAAGTTCTTTCTGGCACTGCACAGCCTTGCCGCATGAACCCTAATGCGCCGTCTGCAAACCTTGGCGTTGCCGGGTGCCCGGATTGGCTTTCTGAGCGGGCGTCTGAATTGTTCGCGCAGGTCTCGGCCACTCTTTTGGGCATGGGGATTGCATCGCCTGATGATCAAGTTGCGCTTGCGATATTGGCCAGCCGGTTGGAAGAGGTTGAACTGATGACCGCCGCTATCGAAGACGGCGGGCGGGTTTACACTCAGGACAGCGGGATGCGCCGCGCGGCTCCAGAGGTTGCTATGCGAAATGAGGCAATGCGCCACGCGCAATCTTTGCTGTCTGAGTTTGGATTGACCCCGGCGGCACGGTCTAAGGTATCGGCGGGCAAGCCTGCTGATGTTAATCCGTTCAAGGCGCTGGGGTGATTTCATTCTCAGCCGTTGCCGCGAAATATGCGCGCGACGTTATCAGCGGAAAGATCGACGCGGGCCGGTATATCGTCATGGCTTGCCAGCGGCATCTTGATGATTTGGATTGGCAGAAAGACGCGTCGTTTGCCTATCGGTACGACAAGAATGCAGCGGACAAGGCGGCGAAATTTATTGAGTTGATGCCTCACACCAAGGGCAAGTGGGCGGCGAAAAAAGAGACTATCAAGCTGGAGCCGTGGCAGGTCTTCATGGTCTGCAATGTTTTCGGATGGATGCGGCGCAAGGATAACCTGAGACGATACCGGCGCACTCTGCTTTTGGTTCCACGCAAAAATGGCAAGTCGGCGCTGGCTGCGGCTATCGGGCTTTACATGCTGGTGGCGGACGGCGAACACGGCGCGGAGATTTACAGCGGCGCGACCACGGAAAAGCAGGCTTGGGAAGTTTTCAGGCCAGCGCGATTGATGGCACTAAAGCGGCCTGACATGTGCGCGCACTATGGGCTGGGGGTTAACGCTTCCAATCTTCACGTCCTTAGCAATGAAAGCCGGTTCGAGCCGCTGATCGGAAACCCTGGCGATGGGGCAAGCCCGACGTTGGCAATCGTGGACGAGTACCACGAGCATGAAACCGATCGAATGTTTAACACGATGGAGACCGGCATGGGTGCGCGTGAGCAACCTATGATGCTAGTTATCACCACGGCAGGCGATAACATTGCTGGGCCTTGCTACGCGATGCAGGACGAGGCGCAGAAAATGCTGGAAGGCACGCGCCAGGATGAACAGACGTTTGCACTGGTGTATGGGATTGACGAGGGGGATGACTGGACGGACCCGGCAATTCTACGCAAGGCAAATCCCAATTTCGGCGTTTCGGTGGGTGAGGATTTTCTTTTAACGCGGCAACGGGACGCGCTGACAAGCCCTCGCAAGGCTGGGGTCTTTAAAACCAAGCACCTGAATGTTTGGGTGCAGGCACGCGATGCCTATTTCAACGTGCAACGGTACATGGAAGCATCAGACGAGAAACTAAAGATTGAGTACTTTCTGGGCAAGGAATGCATAATTGGCGTTGATCTTGCGGAAAAGCGAGACCTTACGGCGATTGAAATCATGTTTAAGGATGGCGATGCGTTCGCTTGCTTTAGCCGGTTCTATGCACCGGAGGAAACGATTGAACAGCCTGAGAATGAGCATCTTCGAGAGTGGCGTGACACCGGGCTTTTGATCCAGACGGATGGTGCTGTGACCGATCAACGGGAAATCCAAGCCGGTATCATGGAAGACATGGGTAGGTTCCAGGTGCGCGAAGTGACGTTTGATCCGTGGCACTCTAGGCAAATCGCGGTAGAATTGATGGAACAGGGCGTGAAATGTGTGGAATTTCGCAACAGCCCTTCGAATATGAATGAACCGATGCGCGGCATGGACGCGGCAATCGCTGCAAAGCAAATGCGCCACGACGGAAACAAGGCTTTTAGTTGGATGCTTTCGAATGTGGTCAACGCATCGCGCACAAGCGACCTGCACCGACCGGGCAAAGACAGGGCGCAAAATAAAATTGATGGACCCGTTGCTAGAATGATGGCGCTGGGCCGATGGATGCTAGACGATGCCGCGCCGGTTTCCCCGTGGGATGACGAGGCATTCGTTTTGGAGGTTGGTTAATGCTTGACGCAGACGGACGCATGGAGCCGCAATTCGAACGGCGTGAAATTAGTGTGGTTCAATCCGCGCCTAATTTCCTTGAGATTTTCGGGGTCGGCGGTTCGGCTTCCGTTTCTATGGAAGAGGCTCTAGGCGTTCCAGCGGTTTGGGCTGCGGTAAACTTCATCTCTGGTACAATCGCGGGGTTGCCGCTGCACGTCTATGACAAGACGGCGACCGGCAAAAAGCGGGTGAAGGCTGGAAAACTTGCGCCAATTGTTTCGGTGCTGCACGACGCCATCAATGACGAAACCACGTCGTTCCAGTGGCTTATGAACATGTTCAACGCCGTGCTGACCGAAGGGCGATTTGTCACTTACATCGAACGCGACAACGCAGGCCGTCCGATTAATCTATTTCCCCTGCCTGGGGCTATCGTCAAACGGATGGACGGTGGGCGCAAACAATACAAAGAGCCGGGCGTTGGCGGTAAGGTATATGACGCGGCGAACGTCCTCGATCTAACTTTCATGCTCAAATCCGATCTGTTGATGCACCGCTCGCCACTGCGTCAATGTGCCGTTGCAATCGGCAAGGCGGTCAACGCAAATGCGTACGGGTCTAAGCTGTTCAAGAATGGCGGGTTGCCCGCCTTCTCCTTGCAAGGGCCGTTTGGTTCTGAGCAATCGGCGGTGCGCGGTGCTGACAATATCGCGGAGGCGACGAAAGAAGCGGCGCGCAAGGGCGGAAACGTCTTGGCAATCCCTCTAGGTCACAAGCTAGAGCCGCTCGGGACTGACCCTCAGAAAATGCAGCTTGTGGAAACGCAGCGGTTTGCAGTTGAGGAAATCGCGCGGATTTATAGCCTGCCCGTGATATTCCTGCAAAGCCTGGTTGGCGCGACATATAGCAATTCAGAGCAACAGGATTTGCATCTGGTCAAGCACACGATCAAACGGTGGCTGGAACAACTCGAAGCCGAACTGAACCTTAAACTATTCGGTCGCGGATCAAACCGCATTGCCGAATTCAACCTAGATGGCTTGCTGCGCGGCGATTATAAAACCCGGATGGAAGGAAATTCCACAGCTATACAAACTGGCCAGTTGACGCCAAACGAGGCGCGCAAGCTGGACAACCGCGAACCGCTACCGGGCGGCGATGCGTTGTATATTCAAGGCGCAACCGTGCCGCTAGACGGCCACACCGGGGCGCAAGATGCCCCAGCCCCACAGGCCCCGCCCGTGGCTAAAGAGGACACCCCAGATGATTTATGAAAAGCGCGGCGGCATTCCGGCGGAAATCCGAGAGGACGCGGAAGGCCTGAAAGTTGAAGGCTATGCAGCTGTGTTTGATCAAGAGGCTGACATTGGCGGCATGTTCCGCGAAGTTATTGCGCCGGGCGCGTTCAAAGACGCAATCGGGCGTGATGATGTGGTGTTCCTGATCAATCACGAGGGACTGCCGTTGGCGCGCACTCGGTCGGGCACGCTCACGCTTTCCGAAGACAAGCACGGCTTGAAAATGTCCACCACGCTGGATCCTGATGACCCTGACGTAAAGTCCATCGCGGGCAAAATGAAGCGCGGCGACTTGGACAAAATGTCATTTGCGTTTTTCCCTGAAATTCAGGAGTGGGATGAAAGCGAAGACGTACCATTGCGGACAATCACCAAGGCTTCACTGCATGACGTTTCAATCGTCACCAGCCCCGCCTATGAGGGAACAGACATCGGCTTGCGTAGCCTTGATGCATTCCGTACCGAACAGAAACAAAGGAATTTCAGCGCCGCGCGTTCGCGTTTGCGCATGAAACGAGACCTCGCACAGCGAGAGAACGGCTAAGGCTCCGCGCCAAAGCCCATCCTGGCCCACCGTGACGGTGACGCCTTTTCCCTTAGAAGGAGCCTTTCAAATGGCCACTATCAAAGAACTCCGCGAGGAGCAGGCGCGGATCGCTACGAACGCCCGTGCCAAATTCGACGAAATCAAAGACGACACGAAAGAGGTTCGTGCCAAAGAAATTGAGGCCGAGCACGACGTGATGATGGCCGATTTCGACAAGATCGGCGACAAGATCAACCGTCAAGGCAAGATGGAAAAAGTCGAGCGCGATGTGCTTGAAGCTGCTGAACGCGAAGATCAGGAAAAGCGCGAAGGCAAACGCCCGAACGTGCCAGCCGGACAAGCTGCCCCCGGTGAAGCGATGGACTATCGCACGGCATTCCACAGCTATATCCGTGCGCAAGGCCAGCTTGGCGATATGGAACCAGAAGCCCGCGCTGTTCTCCGCGCTGGGGAACAAAAGGTTGAGCATCGCGTTCAGAGCACCACGACCACAGCCGGTGGGTTTACCATCCCGACTGAACTTGCCACATTCATGACGCAATCAATGCTGGCTTGGGGGCCGATGTATGACCCCGGCATTACCTCTGAACTCGTGACTTCTGGCGGTGGCGTTATCACAATGCCGACCGTGGATGATACCACAACTGCTATTGGGAAACATGTTGAGGGCACCACGCTGACTGATGACGGCGGGTCGGATGTGACGTTCGGTTCCAAGACGCTGAACGCCTATCCGTTCAACACCGAATGGCTGCGCGTGTCGAAAGAACTGGTCGATGATTCGGCATTCGCAATGGAAGCCTTGCTCGGCAACCTGCTTGGCGAACGTCTTGGGCGTCGTGCAAACCTCGAACTGACAATCGGCGATGGCACGGGCGATCCGAATGGCATTGTTGTCGCGTCTGGGTTGGGCGTAACTGCGGCAGCCACGGCAGCTATCACGTTTGATGAGCTTATGGACCTGGAGCATTCGGTTGATCCGGCTTACCGGATGGGTCCGAAGGTTCGCTACATGATGAATGACGCAACTCTGAAAGCTGTTCGCAAGTTGAAAAACGGCGACGGTGACTATATCTGGCAGCGCGGCGGCGGCGGCATTCCTGATCAGTTGAACGGGCACTCTTATTCCATCAATCAGGCTATGCCCGCAATGACTTCGGGTCTCAAAGCGATGGTGTTTGGGGACTTCTCCAAATACTACGTTCGGAAGGTCGGCGCGCCTTTGATCGGGGCAATCCAGGACAAGGATTTCTGGCCCGGCTTCGGCATCGCTGGCTATATCCGCTTTGACGGCGAACTGTCCGACACCGCTGCGGTGAGGCACCTTATCCTAGCGTAAAACAACGGGCGCGGGCTGATAATGGTCCGCGCCTATTCGTGGCTCGAATGCCTAGACGGCTTGCCGTTGCAACCAACGAAATGAGAATGAAATGACATACCAACCCAAAACATACCGCGCGGTAGGCGGCGATCAATTCGTTGTTGCCGAAGGCGGCACAATGACAATCCAAGCAGGCGGGTCGATGACCGTCTCAGCCAAGGAACTAACCGCAACCGCTGCGATTTCTGCGGGCGTGCCGACTGTTGAGTTGAGCCATGCTTCGGTGATTATTGCTGCAACCATTGCGGATGCTGCCAATCATGCCGGTATTTTCGCAGTCAAAAACACCAGCGCAAGCGGCACGGCCGCGCACAAAATAACGCTCGCAAGCGGAACATGGGACGGGACCAACACTATCGTAACCATGAACGCGCCGGGCGAGGGCCTGATTGTCCACTTCGACAGCGCGGGCGATGGCGTTATTATCCTGAATTCAGGATCGGCGGCGTTGTCTTGATCCGCGTTCGTTTGCTGGTGGGCCGGGCTTCATTGTCCGGTCCAGAACACATCGGCCATTGTCTTAGCGTTTCGCCAGACGAGGCCAAGCGGATGGTTGACGCGGGACACGCGGAGTTGGTGCGCGATGGTATCAAGCCGGAATTTGCCATGAAAGCGGCAAACCCTGAAAAAGCCGCAAAGCGCAGAGGCAAATAAATGTCCTTCACTGCCCTTGCAAGGTCCGCTGCGCCCGCAGTCACGCCGGTTAGCGTTACCGAGGTAAAAACCCACCTTCGGATTACCGGAAGCGACGATGACACATATCTAACGGCATTGATCGGCGCGGCGGTGGCCTATGTTGACGCGACAGGCGTTTTGGGCCGGGCAATGATAACGCAAAGCTGGGTGCAGTGGGTTCCGCAATCGCCGGGCTATGTGCGCTTGGCTATTGGGCCGTTTCAATCGCTCACATCGGTTGAATATTACGATGCGGACGGCGCGCTGCAAACTGATACGTTGTCAAATTATGAAACCCGGCTTGATCGGGACCATGTTTTGTGCAAGCCGAAGGAAGGGTTTTCGTGGCCTTCGGCACAGTCTCGTGGCGATGCAATCAAAATCACGTATGCTGCCGGGTTCGGCGATGCTGGCACAGACGTTCCGGCGGGCGTGCGCCATGCGCTTTTGATGTTGGTTGGCCACTGGTACGAAACCCGCGAAACGGTCGGCGAGGCTAATACTTACGACGCTCCAAAAGCATTCGACGCGCTAATCAGTAATGAGCGGGTCGGCTGGTATGGGTAACGGCGCGCGCGACCGGCTAATCACATTCACCGAAAACCTTGGCGCGACCGATGCTTTCGGCGGGCAGGCGGAAGGATGGACGGACATTTCTCAAAAGGAGTGGGCCGAAAAATCCGACGTTTCAGACGGCGAACGCTGGAAGGCTGGCGAAATCGCGGCGCAGGTCACGACACGGTTCAAAGTCCTGAGCAACGCGAACACGCGGGCTATCACGCCAGCCAATCGGATTACGCTGGACGGCGTAACGTATGATATTTTTGGGATCAAGGAAATCGGGCGCAAGCTGGGCTTGGAAATCACGGCGGGGGCGGTTCAATGACAGATTTCAGCGCGAGTGGTTCAAGGCTGTTGTTCGCGAGCCAATTATTAACCTGTTCTATTACTCTTGCCCCGCAGTTTGGGATTCTCAATAATTCGGCGCAGGACAGCGCGCCCGTTCTTTCAAGCGCGTCTAGTTCGTAGATATCAATGGAAATCTTTCTCAAAGTGTTTACCGCCCTGGCACCTAAAAAGGCCCCCGCATGATGTTTGGCCGATTCCATAGCCAGATTAGCTTTGGTCACGCGCACTATAAGAAAGTAAACATTCGCTCTGGTCATGTTAAGGGTTCGCGCTACTTCCTTAAATGTCGCTCCACTGTCTATCAAGGTTTTCGCGGCGGTTCCAAGTTCGGAAGGTATTCCAATCGGGCGCATTTGTGGTTTTCCTTTTTGCGGTATGTAAAAAGGTTTATACAGGGGCGGCGCGGGTTTCGCAACGGAAAACAGTTTTTAACGTCGGGGGCAGTTCAATAGTGGCAACCGCCGGTGTAAACATCAAAATTAATTCCCAAGGGTTCCAATCGGTTTGGGTAAAACTTGAGCGGATGCCTGATAATGTCCGGGGGAAGTTCCTGGATGAGTGGTACGTTTTAGAGAGCCACGGTGCGCAAATGGTGGATGCAGGTTTTTCGTATGGCGTTATTTGGGCCTATATATCCAATGATTTCAAGAAACACGCTGCAAAATTCGGGGTGACGCTATGACGGTTGTTTCTGTGACGGGCCTTCGCCAGATTGAAGCCGCTATGGATGATCTAACCTTGGCCAGCGGGCGCGGTGTTCTGCGGCGGGCCGGGTTGAACGCCTTGAAGCCGGTGGCCGAAGCCGCGCGGGCGATGGCCCCAAATAATTCCGCAACAGGCGCACCCGATTTGCAATCAGGCATAGGCGTCGGGACGCAGCTTTCCAAACGTCAAAAGGGTATCAATCGGCGACTTGTTAAAAACGGCAAGGCATCAGCCGAAGTCTACGCAGGCGCGGGGCCTGACCCGGCGGCGCACAACCAGGAATTCGGAAACGTAAACCACGGACCACAACCATTCATGCGCCCGGCTTGGGACGGTGGAAAAAGGCAAGTCTTGGAAGATATCAAAAAAGAACTTTGGGCCGAAATCTCAAAGGCTGCAAAGCGCGCGGCGCGCAAACGGGCAAGGGGCTGATTGATGAAAGAATCTTTGCGCGCATTAATGCTGGCGGACGCTGGCATTTCGGCAAAGGTCGGGACGCGGATTACTTGGGGTGAACGCCTGCAAGGGTCTGCGGTTCCAGCAATCAATATGGCGGTCGCAAGCAAAGTGACAATTTATCACATGTCCGGCGCGTCATCATATAACCAATACAGGGTGCAAGTGAATATTTACGGCGTTACCTACGGAGCGGCGGAATTAACGGCGCGCGCCGTATTCTTGTTTTTAAGCGCCCACAAAAGTGGGACGTTCCAAGGCGTTTTCCTCGAAAACGAAGACAACTTACGATCCGTCGGATCAAACGACGCCGACAAGCTGTTTGGCATCAGGCAGGATTACCAAATCCACCACTCATAGCGGGGAAACCCGTTTGCCTCATCCGGCTCTTAGGCAAGGCCGTCAGAACGCAGTGACTGCGTACTAATCCCTCAGAAGGAGCCTTTAATATGGCTATATCAACCGCCGCAATCGGCTTCGGAGCCACTTTCGCAGTCGGCGACGGGGCTTCCCCGGAAGTCTTTACCGCACTCGCCGAGGTCATGGACCTTTCGCCACCAAGCGATCAAGTTGACATCATCGAAGTTACCCACATGTTGTCGCCGAACCGCACAAAGGAATTCATCGCGGGTCTTACCGATCCGGGCGAGTGTTCCTTTGATATCCATTTCCTGCCCGGCGCTGGCGACGACACGATATTGCAAGCAAAGCGGCAAACCGCAACGCTAACCAATTATCAGATTACCTTCCCTGGTGACACGACTTGGACCTTTGCGGGCATCTTGACCGGGTATGAGGCAACTGTTCCGGTCAATGACCGAATGACTGCAACGGTTACGTTCAAGCTGACCTCCAGCTATACGGCCGCATAATATGGCAAACAAAGAACGCGGCGGAATTCGGCTTGATGCGGGCGCAGAGGTTTACACTCTGCGCTTCACAACCAACGCAATGTGCGAACTTGAGGATCTGTTTGCACAGCCCTTTTCGAAGATTGTGGACCTGCTTGCGACACCGGAAAGCATCAGCTTTTCGGATCTTCGCAAAATGCTATGGGGCGCGCTTTGTGAGGCACGGCCTGAATGGTCCGAGCCTAACCGGGAAACGTTGCGGGCCATTGGCGATATCGCCGACGATGCCGGTCTTTTGGTTGCAATCGACAAGCTGGCCAAGGCTGTTGAGGCGACGTTCCCGGATGCCGATGCGGAAAAGGCGACGGCCAGCAGGAAAGCCGCATAGCGTGGCCAGACCTGTTGGCCGACTATGTTTCCGCAGGGTTTGATCCAGAACAATTCTGGCGAATAACCTTGCGTGAATACATCGCGCACATGACGGGCGCGGGCAAGCGTCTGGAGCGTGAGCAATCAAACCGGGCATGGTCTGCGCACACAACCGCAATGCTTGGCCGGGTTGATGGCAAGAAGTTTCCCAAGCTGGAAGACATGCTAAACCCCAAACCCAAAACGAAAAAGACGCCGATGCAAATGCAGCAAATCGCGGCGTGCTGGGATGCGGCAATAAACGGGATGCAACACTAAATGGCCAATGCAGTAATCGGCGCACTCCGGGTTAATTTAGGACTTGACAGTGCCAAGTTTCATAGCGGATTGCGTCGTGGCCAAAGCGGCATGTCGGCCTTTGCTGCCAAGGCTAAGGTTGCCTTTGCGGCGGCGGCGGCGGCGTTTGGCGTGGCTGTTGTGGCGATGGCAAAGAATGGCCTTTCTTTCATTGATAGTCAGGCGAAGATTGCCAGGTCAATCGACGGCTCTATTGATGCTCTCAGGGCTTTGCAGATTGCGGCGGGCGATGCCGGGGTTGACGCGTCGGCGCTTAATAAATCTATGCAGATGTTGGGGCGCGGCTTGTCCGATGCGGAGCGCAAGGGCGGCGCTGCGGCGGACGCTCTGGAAACAATCGGGCTAAAGGCCAGCGACCTTACTAAACTGGACGCCGACGAACGGGTTGCGGTAATTGCGGACCGGATCAAGGAATTGGGCCTTTCGGCGCAACAGACGACAAGCCTTCTGGCTGATCTAGGCATTCGCAATAAAGAAATGGCGCTGCTGTTAATCCAAGGCGGCGATGCTATCCGGGCGGCGCGAACGGAAGTCGATAAGCTTGGGCTTTCAATTTCGGCTGTAGACGCTGCTAAGGTCGAAGAGGCAAACGACGCCTTTTCGCGGATATCATTCGCTACTGAGGCGCTATCTAACCGGCTGGCTGTGGCGCTTGCCCCGGCTTTGAAGGCTGTTGCGGATGCCTTTGTTGCGGGTATGCGCGAGGGCGGCGCGCTGCGCGTTATCGTTGAAACGCTAGGCGAAAACATAGGCCGGATGGCTGCTATTGCTGCGGCGTTTGCTAGCCTTATGGCGGGGCGTTTTGCGCTGGCGATTGGCGTTGCTGCTGTAGGCGCGGTTACTAAACTTTCCCTTTCTCTGGCGGGTCTGCGTGCCGCGATTGCAAGAACGGGCTTCGGGCTTCTGGTAATCGGGGCCGCTGAATTGATCCTGGCAATCGGGCGACTTATTTCCAGGGTTGGTGGGTTTGGTGAGGCGTTTGGTCTAGTTAAAGATGTGTCGATTGAGGTTTGGGAACGGGTAAGGCAAGGCGCGTTCCTTCTTGCGGAAGGCATTGCAGGTTCTGCTCAAGCCATACAGGCTGCGTTCACTTCTGCGTTTGCCGGAATTGTTCGCTCTTTCGCAGATATGACCGCGAAGATGGCCGATACTTGGAACGGGTTTATGAAATCCGTTGGGGTCGAAAGCAATGCGGTCGGTTTTGGCGCGGGGTTTGCCGAATCAATGGATGCTCGCGCCGCCCATCTTAAATCTTCCGCGTCTGCATTCAATGCCAGCCTCCGCCGGTCTGTGGCTGACCTAAACGCCCCGCTGGATAGCCTCGCGCGGCTTCGCGAGAGTGGGGCTGAAACAGAAGTTTCCATTGACGGAGTAACGGAATCGGTCGCCGAGTTGGGCGAGGAACTGGAAAGCACCGGGGGCAGCACCGGGAAAGGTTCAAAGGCGCTTGATGAACTTTCGGAAAAAACCAAGACGCTTAAAGAGCGAATGTCCGAAACCAAAGAAATCATGCGCGGCGCGTTCGTGGGCTTGATTACGGGGGCCAAGTCGCTTGGCGAAACGCTCAAGGGACTTCTCGCGAGCTTTGCGGAAATGCTGGCGAACCGGGCTTTCGAAAGGCTTTGGAGCGGCGGTCTTTCGGGCGGCAATAGCGGCGGCGGATTTCTAAAGAACCTTTTTGGCGGCGGCGGATTTCTCAAGGGGTTGCTTGGTTTTGCAAACGGTACGCCTAGCGCGCCCGGCGGGCTGGCGCGGATCAATGAACGTGGCGGTGAAATAATCAACTTGCCGCGCGGGTCGCAAGTCATTCCCCATGAAATGTCAAAGCGCATGATGGGAGAGGGAGGTGGCGGTCCTGTTGAAATTATCCTCCGCAGTGACCCTAGTGTCCTTGTTGAAATCGCGCAAAACGAATCCCGCGCGGTTGTCAGGCAGGCCGCGCCCGGCCTGACCGCTCAAGCCGTTTCGCAATCCCAGGCATCGTTTAGAAACAGCAAAGCGGGGTGGTCGCCATGACCGTGAATGTGATCAAATGGCCCCCCTTCCAGCTTACCGGATGGGAACTTGCTGACGTTTTCCCGCAGTCAAGATCGGTCGGGCTAATCGAAGGGCGCGCTCGCACATCATCGGCACAGCGGGCGCGGCGCGTAGCAACGGCCAACGTGTCTGGCATCGGGACGGACCTAGACGGCGCGGGCTATGTGCGGATGTTGAACAAGCAATGGGCAGGCGCTCCAAACCTTACGCGTGTGGTTTGCCTTTCGTCGCTCTGGTATTTGTCCCGGATAGGTCAGGACCTGAGAAATACAATCTTGACTTGGACCGACAGCGGGACCGAATTAGTATGGACCGAAGGCGGAACGGATATAAGTTGGGGCGACGGCGACTATGCTTTGTCAGGCGCACCCGTAACTGACAGCGGCTATTATGGGCTTACGGTTTCCGGCCTGCCACCGTCACAGGTCATTGCGCGACCATCGGAACTAATTAGCGTGACGGATGGCACCACGACAGAAACCGCCTATGTTTTGAAAACCGCAACATCTAACGGGTCTGGCGTGGCGACAATCCGCACAGACAAAGCGGCGGCGTTTACCTTGACGGGTTTGGTTAGCATCGGTCACGGCGAGGAAATTGTCTTTGAAGCGGCTGACGTGCCCCGATCTGTGCAAACCGTATCGGGCACATTTGGGTTCACTTGGGATTTTCGCGAGGTGTTCTCAGACGAATACGCAGGCGGATTTGTGGAGGTTGACCCTTGGCTTTAACGCGCGGCGCAACGGCTGGCCTTATCACGGACCTTGGCGGGCATTTTTATCCAGTTTTGTTGACGTATGCCGATTGGCCGGGTGAGACAGTCCGCATACATTCGGGCGTTGGCGATCTATCTTGGGACAGTCAAACATGGTCCGGCGCGGGCAAGCTGGTGCAGTTCCAAGCACCGGCGGAAGCGGGCGGGCTGGCAACCTCTGGGGCAACCGTGCGCGTTGCAGCAACCGTGGCTGATATGCTTGGCGAGCGCGGCAAGGTCATTCGCGGGCGCACGCTTACGGTTTGGTTTGCGACCACGACGACGGCAGGCGGCAACACGCTGAGCGAAGACCCGGTTGAGTTGTTCACGGGCTATTTTGACAGCCGGTCGGGCACGCTATCACGCGCAGAGGGTGGCCTTGCGCATGACATGGTTCTAGGCGTGGGCGTCGGCCCATCAGCCCGCGCATCAGCTTCGATCACTCACGGATATGAGGACCAGCTATCAGATTTCGCAGGCGACACCGCAGGGCGACACGTCCAAAACGCGAACCGCAATAAGTTCAATCCAAAATCATGGCCGGAGTGACCCCCTTGGTGGCTTTCAACGCAGCATGGGACCACTTACGCGCCCCGTTTGTGTGGGGCCTACGCAGCGACTGCACGGCGGCTTGTGCGGCGTTTGAAATGCTGCATGGCGTGGACCCGCTTGAAGGCTGTGCGGCGCGCTACAGGACGGCACTAGGCGCGGCGCGGATACTCAAGCGGGCGGGCGGATATCTTGGATGGTGCCGGGCCACGTTTGACTTGATCGAAACCGACACGCCCCAAGCGGGCGACATGGCCCTAATCGCAAGCGCGGATATATTTGGCGCGGCCTTGGCGGTATGCATCAACCACGGCGAATTCGCCAGTAAATCGGAGGCCGGAATGACTGTAAACCGCGCTGATATTTTGGGGGCGTGGGCATGCCGAATTTGATTGCACAAGGGATTGCGCTTCTTGTTTCCTCCGCTGGCGCAATTGGCATCAGTGCTTCAACCGCTTTAGCGGTTATAAATGCAGGGTTGAATATAGCGTTTACCGCGCTGGTTAATACCGCAATTTCCGCTATATTTGGGCAGTCACAGCCAACGGCTCAAGATGTGTCGGCCAAGTTGTCACTGCCAAGCACAGAACCGGCGTATCGGTTTGTCTATGGCGACACGCGCGCAACCGGAACGCCATGTGGCACGCCGACAAAGGGCGTCCATATCTGGGGCGCATGGCTTTTGAATTCGCGGCCATCTGATCTGTCCAGCTTTACGCTTTACCTTGACAAGCGCGAGGTGACCTTGACCGGCAATGCGTTTGATTTGAGCGGATCGGGGGCAACGGCAACGGCTGACCCGTTTCTAAATCACGTCACGGTTTGGATTAGCCGGGGCGACCACACAGCACCGCCAACGGCTTTTACAACCGGCGCGGCGTATGTTGGCGGTTCGCGGGAAGACTTGTGGCAGGCGTCTGACGCGTGGAAGGGCCGCACTATGATCTGGCTAAAGTTGGACGCTGGCGCGTCGGGCGAACGCGCAGAACGCTGGCCGTCTAGCCCGCCACTGGTCGAGGTTGAGGGCCAGTGGTCGCTAATCTATGACCCGCGCGAGGGCGCGCATGATCCAGATGATCCATCCACTTGGGAATGGTCCGAAAACCACGCGCTTTGCGTGCGCGATGCTCTAGCACAAAACCCGATCCGATCCTATCTTGAGGGGCAAATCCACGCATCGTTTAACGCAGATGGCCCGAACGATTGCGACGTTTCAATCGCCCTAAACTCAGGCGGAAGCGAGGCACGATATACTTGCGCTGGAACCGTTGTTTGGACAGACGGCGAAATTGAGGACCAGCTAAACCCGATGATGATAAGCGGCGCGGCTGACTTTGTGCGCGTTGGCGGAAAGCTGGGATATGCGGGCGGCGTTTATCGCGCACCGACCGAAACGCTGACCTACCTTCTCGGCGATGGCTTTGAATTCCCCGACATGGTGCCGGGCGTCAATCTGGTCAACGAGTTGCGGGTGACGTATCTTTCGAGCGCCCGCGATTATGAAACCGCCGAATTGCTGCCTTGGTCAATCCCAGATGCCCTAACGGCAGACGGTGGCATTCCTTCGGTTAAAACGCTGGCGTTGCCGTTTTGTGGAAGCCCAACTCAGGCAATGCGGGTTCGCAAGATTACAGGCTTACGCCTTCGCAGGCAGGAGCGCATTGCTGGCGGCACGCTGCCCCCAGAGGCGTTTGACTTGGTAGGCGGCGCAACCGCTACCATTGCCCTGCCGTCGCCATATGACGCGCTGGATGGTATTTATGAGATTGAGAACATCCACCCAGGCTTGGACCCAATCGGCGAAAGTGGCGAAGTGGCGATGCGCCTGCCTGCGTCTCTCGTAAAGCACGCGGAATCAATCTATGCGTGGACGCCCGCGACGGACGAAGAAACGGTCTACAACGAGACGTATGTGAGCGCGCGCAACGGAACGGCAGACCCTGGCGCGATTTCTGTCACAACCGGCGATGCGGTCAATCTTGGGTCAGGCGGCAGCACCATCCCGCGCATTCGGTTTGCGTTTGATCCGTCAACATCCAGCGTTATTTCCTACGAATGGCAGATTCGCGAAACGGGCGGCGATTATGAAAGCGGCGGGCTTATAGGCGAGGCTGTCCGCGATGGCTCAAGCAAGGTTTTCGGGTTTATGACGGGCACGGCTGGCCAGACTTACGAAATCCGCGTGCGCGCAATCGGGACAAACGGCAATTCAGGTTTTGTGGAAATCACGGGCGTCACGCCTGTTGTTAGCATCACTATCGACATTCCAACAAACGGATCGGCAACCGGCGGCGCGGATGAAATTGTCGTCGAATTCAAAACGCCGAACGACGGTGATTTCAGATCAATTGAAATCCACGGCAGCGACACGGACAGCAGTGGCGCATCTAGCTTGATTGGGTCCGCCACATTTGCCGCACAGAATACCACAGTGACCATTACCGAAACGGGCTTAGGCACATCTAAAACCCGTTACTATTTCGCCCGGTCGCGGGGGGACTACGCAAGCGCATCGGTATTCACAGCCAGTGTAACAGCCACCACAGACGCATAAGGACATCACCATGACAGCCCCAGTCTTCGCACTGCCGACTACCGGCACAGACCCAAAAATCAGCACAAAAGGAGTTCTTGACGACGAGGTTAATCGGATCATCACCGCGATCTATGCAGACTTGGGGGCGATAATTGAGGGAGTGACGTTCCGGGGGGATTGGGACGCGTCTTCTGGTTCGTTTCCGGGCGGCGGGTCCGCGCAGCGGGGTTGGGCCTACTATGTCCAGACGGGCGGCACTGTTGACGGTGTAACTTTTATTGCTGAGCAGGAAATTATTGCGATAGCTGACGACGCTTCCACATCGGTATTCGCAGGAAGCTGGTTTCAAAACCCGGTTGCCGCAGTAACCACGGCGGCGGTTCGTTCTGCGGGCGGGTTGATGGATGACGAGGCGACCGATCTAGACGCCCTGAAAGACCTTGATCAAGGCGTTGCCACGACTGACAGTGTTGTCCACGCCAATTTGATTGTGAACGCTTCATCCGGCGCGGCAGGAATAGCCCTTATTGACAGCAGTCTTACAGCTCCATCCCCTCACTTCCTGTCTCTCGGGAAACGCACCGGTTCCAATGCGAACTTCGAAGGTAAGTATGCAGCGGCGCACTTACAGACGGACAGCATTCCCACTGGGTCCGGCTGGAAACTCGGTCAGTATACGTTTGGCGGAAATAGTGAGGGACTTACCGAGGCTGATATCCGATACTCTGCGTCGATCATAGCCGAGTCATCCGCCGCGTGGGTAGACGAAGACGATCAAAAGACCGATCTTGTGTTTCGGACGGGTCAGGCTGGGGTGCTTGTATCTGGCCTAACAACACCCGGCACTGAGACCCTGCGACTATTGCACGACCAAACTACCACGTTTGCAGGCACAGTAAACGGGCGCGACATTGCTACGGACGGCACAAAGCTGGACGCTGGGGGATTGTACCCGGAGGAATACTCGGCGAACGGCGCTGGCGGCGGGAATGACACCACGCCAATAAACAACTGGATGGCTGCGGTTGTTGCAGGTAGCACCATTGGACTCGCGTATGGTGCCTATCGTCTGGACAGCCTAGCAACCATCGAATTGGACGACCTGAACCCCGGCGCTGACCACATATCGTTGCGCGGCGCGGGCATGAACCAGAGCACATTCTTGGTGAATAATTCCACCGGGGGCATATTATTCGAGGGTACTGGCGTGCTGGCTGGACAGCGGCAACACACGGTTCAACTCGCGGATATGCAATTTGAGCCTGCGCTGGCTTCCAGCGGATACCCGTTCAAAGTCATCGGCGACGGTGAGGGTCTTAGCATCAACCGTGGAGGGATATTTAACAATATCACTTGCGGGGCAATAGACGAGAGTACCGAAGAGGTTAATTTCACAGACGGTCCGACTATCAGCGGTCTTTATCATTTCAGTATAGACAATCTGCGGATTTACCAAAGAACAAGCACTGCCGACGACGTGCCGAAGTTTAATCACGGCCTCGATATTTCTGAAAGCTACTATCCAATTCTAACTAACCTTTGGATCAATGTTGCCACCAACCTAACGGTTTCTACAAACACAGCCACCACAGACGGCGGTGCGACAATAGGAGTTAAAGCGCACGGTGGCGTTCAAGAGGCGATTGCCTTTCACCAGTGCGTCATAAACGGGGCAGATGAAGGGCTTTCGTTCGAGCGTACCGGGCGGGAGCCTTTCTTTCAGTGGTTCGGAGGCCATATTAATGCACGCAGCGTCGGGATGCGTCTGAACGGGGTCAAGTTCGGGGCGGTCACCGGCGCTCTGATGTATAATCAGTTCCCGCTAACGGGTGTTGATCCGATTGACTTCTTGATTGAAGACGCTGACGGAATGACATTCAAAAACAATATATTCCGTTACGATGACAATAACGCAGCGCGCAGGCACTACTGGCTAGAGCCAAAGGTGGGCAAAGCGGGAGCGGTTGTTAGGCGGATAACCATTGAACTGACAGCAGCGGACTTAATGGCGACGATTACTGTCGCGCCGATCTACCTCAACGGGGCCACTGAGGTTACAATCATAATCCCCGATGCCACCACTACCGGCGACTCCGTTAGCTACCCTCAGAACCTTATCGAAATGGGAGCCAGTCAAGACCCAAGGGAAGTGCAAATACGCACAACCTCTGGCGGCTTGGTGAGTATGGCAGTTGATGCATTGGCTGGACCTACCCTGCTTCTCGACAGGCTTTCAGCCAGCCCCGCTGATGGGGATAGGTTAGGCGGTATACGGTTCCGGGGGCGTAACAGCGCGGGGGAGCGCGTCGACTACGCCACCTTAAATTCGGGTGCCACGGATGTGACCGATGGAACCGAAGACGGGCAGTTAGAGGTATTTATAAAAATAGCTGGGACTGACGTGTCTGTGTCCAGGTGGCTCCCGCCTAATGCGGATGGCGATACGGCTATGTTTTTGCTCGTCAGAGAAAGTGGCGGCGCGTTTAGCCTTGAGCGCGTCACTGTAGGCGCAGACGACAGCGCAGCTGCGGGCTTTAGGGTTTTGAGAGTTCCCAATGCGTAGTATGTAGTCCGAGACGACGCAAACAAAAAAACACCCGCACAAGGCGGGCTCAGTTTGGGAGGTCAACAGAGAGGAGCGACTAGACGAAGGAAGCCGATAGGCCCACATTAGCGCCACGCGCGCAGAACGCAAGGAAAAACCTATGATCAAATGCACACCAAAAATGATGGCTGAAATCAAAACTATTCAGGAGAACATCACGGCCGCAAAGCGCGCCACCCGAAACGCCCGTTCGTCGGCAAAGCGTTTATTTGCCATGCACGAAGAAGCCAAGGACTGCGAAGGCGCGGCAGAAGTCAACACGGTAAAGGCCGAATGCACGGTTGCTTTGGGCGCTTTGGACAAGGTTGACGCTAGGGGCGCAATGGCGGCGTGCCTCTGTTATGATGAGCCGGGTCCGGTTGTGTTCGGCGGCGGTCGCTAATGCGCGCCGCGCTAATACTCGCGCCGTGGTTCGTTGGCCTTGCGCTGTTTTTCAATGGCATGTCGCCGGTTTGGCCTTGGTTGCTGGTATCATGCGCGGTTGCTTTCGTATGGACCCGGCACGGCGCAGTAGCCTTGGCGCTTGGCGTTCTTGCGGTGCAGTTAATCAAGGCCGTTCCGATGGATCACCTTTGGGTTTATTACGGTATGGTTTATGCACTTATAGGCTTTATCTGGGCGCTGTTTTTTGATAAGATGATTGCGTTCGCCGCCTTTGTCATTGGTGCCTGTTTCATCTTTTTGCCGCAGGATTTGACAGAAATAGCCTTTTACGGCGGCTTGATAGGGGCTGCGTATGTGGGTCCAACCGGCGGAATATTATCAGGCGTTTCTAGACCTGCCGGGGAAAATCCGAGTGGCATCTTTGGGCATCGGGCTGGCCAGCTTTATCGGCGCATTCGTCTTGGGCGAGCATTTCAGCCGAACAATCGTGCGCCGGATCATGGCGGCAATACGGAGACACATCAAAAAATGAATGGTGCGCAATGACTGATGCAGCTTTTGAAGTCCGCTTGAGGACGCTTGAAATGGACGGTGCTGCCATTGCCGTCCACAACAAAAACATTCACTCACGGCTATGCAGTATTGAAGACACGCTCAAATGGCTGGTGCGGTTGATCATGGGGTCGCTTATAGCCGGAGTGATATCGGGCGCGTTTGCAATTTTTCTTAGCGCACCATTTTCCGGCGTGTAACCGGGCGAACAACTGAGAGGAAAGACGGATGAACTTCAAAGGTAGCGGCAAGAAACTGACCGACATTGACCTGCCCCGGATCGGCGCGGATATCGGCGTTGGTGAGGATGAAATTCACGCAATCCTTGATGTGGAAACGCGCGGCGGCGGATGGGACAGCCAGGGGCGGCTCAAGATGCTGTTCGAACCACATGTGTTCTACCGCGAACTAGGGCCGGGGAAATCACGGGACCGGGCCGTGAAAGAAGGGCTGGCCTATCGTAAGTGGGGGGCCGAGGAATATCCGCGCGACAGTTACCCACGCCTAGAAGCGGCCATGAAGATCAACATAAACGCGGCCCTGAGGTCGGCAAGCTGGGGCCTTGGGCAGATCATGGGCTTCAACTGCATGATGGTCGAGTACCGCACGGCCAAGGCGATGGTCGAGGCATTCCTGAAAGGCGAGGCGGAACAACTTCAAGCCGTGGTGGATTTCATCGTCGCGGCGGGGCTAGACGACGAACTGCGCGCCCACGACTGGCGCGGCGTGGCGCGAGGCTACAACGGGGCTGGATATGCCAAGCACGGGTATCACATAAAGCTGGAGAAGGCGTTCCGCAGGTGGCAGGGTATCCGCGACACGCCTTTCACCATTGACCGGACGCCTGACGTGCCTGAGGCACCCAAAGAGATCCAGCCCGCCCCCACGCCCCCGAAACCCGTTGCACCCGCTCCAGCCCCGCAACCCAGCGGGCTAATGGCGGCAATCATGGCAATCATCGCGGCACTGTTCGGAAGGAAAGCGAAATGACACGCAAGTATTTTAAGCCCGGATCGCTGACGTGGTGGGCATCAGTCGCGCCCTTGATCGCCGGTCTGTTTCTTGCAACTGACGGGCTGCACGGGGCCGTGGGCATCGCCGACGCCATCCGTACCGGCACCGGCATGAGCGCGCCCGTGCTGATCAACATGGGCTTGGCCGGGATTGGACTGCGCGGGGCGATGGGCTGATGGGCCTTCTCCTTGATTTCATCACAAGCGGGCTTGCCCCCTACATCGCCGGGGCGCTGGCCATTATCGCGGCATTGTTCGCAGCGCGGCGCGGCGGGCAGAGCGCTGAGAAACGCAAGGCCGAAAACCGCAATCTGAAAAACCGTCTCAAAAGAGGGGAAATCGAACATGAAGTTGATCAAATGGATGCCGATACTCGTGACAAGCAGCTTACTGAGTGGATGCGCGACAATCCCAAGTGAGTGCTGGAGCGAGCCGATCCGGCCAAGCGTCAATGACGTGTTGACGGATGGCACCGCGAACCAGATACTGAGCCACAATCTGGCCGGTGGAAATATCTGCGGCTGGAAGCCATGAAAGGAAACCTCATGCGCCCACTATCTCGATCATTGCGGCTGCCATCGCGGTAGTCGCAGCGTCCCAAGCCAATGCGGAATGTTTCCCCCGCGTCCACGTTGCCGCGTATCTCAATGTTGAGCACGGTCTCAGCCTCAAATCATGGGGCCTAGACGACGCCGGGAATATGGTTGAGCTATTCATGGGCAAAGGCGGGAATTGGGCAGTAGTGACGACGACGCCTTTGAAGTGCGCAACTGTTGCCATGCCCCACAAGTTGCACGGTCGGCTGGTTGCGACCAAGCCACGGAATAAAGTGATTGCGCCCGAAAATCGAATGACGCTCGGAGCGCCGATGTAACGACCGGGCCGCGCGGATCAGCGGCGATACCAAAACGGAGAGTATCCATCGCGTTTCACTGAAACTTGACGATAACACGGCATCCCCTGCCAACGACAAAGCCCGCCCCGTTCATTCGGTGGCGGGCTTTTTGCGTTGTGGGGTTCCTTGCGTGATCGGTGAATTTGGTGGAAGCCGCCGGTACTGCCCCGGCTGTTTGCTCACTGACCGGCAAGGCCAGAACGGGTCGATCAGTTCCCGTGCAGAATACTGTCATGCCCCCATAGGTTCCTTAAATGGTCTTGATTATACCGGCGCAAATCAGCGCAGAATACGCCGTTTCGGCTAGGCCAATCATGTTGATTTTGTGGGCGTTTATCCTGCCGTGCGCGTAGTACGGGATGAAAACGCTTTCGCTGTCATCGGGGTCCAATTCCGCATCGCCTTCATATACCTGGAGCGTTTCCAGCATAGACGCTACAATCGCGAGGTGGTGGGCTTTTTCGATCATGTCATGCGTCCCTTACATGATAATCTGTGAGTAGCCATTCTCGAACGCCTCGGGTGGCGAAAATGACTTATACCCATCGGCGTAAACAACGTAGTAACCGCCTGCTTCTGGCCGATGCTTTTGCACAAATTCGGCAGACAGTTTGACGGGGGCAAACCCCGCCTCACATGGCACCATCATAAGAGACCCATCACTCTCTTGATCCGGCTCGCCTGTGTGCTTTAGTTCGGCAATCTTGAGTGCCCAAACCTTCTTGTGGCTCTGGTATTGCGGCATCTGCGCTTTTGGTTCGTTCATTTTTTCGGTCCTTTATGTAAAAGGTTTTGAGTGTTGTTGGGCTACCTAGTGTTTTTGGAGTTGGCCGCGAAGAATTTCCGCGCATCGTCTTGGGCCATACCCTTAGCCTGCTTGATCTAGGAACGGGCCGTAGCCAAAGCCTTCGCGCAGGGCTTCAATTTCGCGGTCTTTTTTGTTCACCTGAGACACGAGCGATGCGACCTGATCTTCAAGATCGGTTATCCGTTCATTCTGGATTAAATCTGCATGGGCTTGCGCCATCTTTTTACGCAAATCAATCGCGCCCGTCTCGAACAGCTTACCATGGATGACGGGGTGTGCCTCACTCACGTCTTTCTTGCGGCCCCAAGCGGGATTTTCCTCATGCCTTCCGGTGTATCCGTCGAGGCCAAGATAGCGGCGCATTTGATCATCGCGGCCCTCTAGTATTTCCTCAACCACCCTACCTGCCATGCCGCGTACAAAACCTTCAATGGTTTCAGACATGCGATCAATCACGCCGTATTCCATATCCTGCCACAGTTCGTCTAACAGGTTGGATTTAGCTTTTTTGAAAGCGTCTTGATTGGGCATATCCATAAGGCAATCGTGCATGGCTTGCCCGAAGTCCTCAATCGCTTTGTCTTCTTTTGGGTAAGTCATAAATCTGGTCCTTTATAAACGGCCACGGATGCCAGCAAAAACGGCACCTATGGATGAGCCGAACGCGCCGACCAAGATTGTCATTCCGGCCCAATGCCAAAACGATTGAAACGTAAATTCTAAAAGTTCGATCATGTTTTTGGTCCTTTAATCTCTGCCGAACATCGCTTTGAAACTCGCGATATTTACGGCATGGCAGGATTTCGTGTGTTTAGCTTCGGCGTGGGCAATGACCCCATCAACGCCCTTCAATTTCTTATCGCAGACAGGGCAGGTGATGCGCTCAATACCATCCGCCTTTCGGCCAGACCTGCCGTAGAGGATTTCGTAAGCCTCGTCAGGTCCGTCGCACCAGTCTGACCATTCCTCGGCCAGTGCCATCGCCGCTCCATATCCCATGTTTTCGGTCCTTTATGAACAGGCCATCGCGATGAAATCCGCGCGGGACTTTTCTTTGATTTCGGTTGAGATTTTTTTGTCGCCCATTTCATGCGTCCAAACAGGGCGGCCCATAATTTTCTCGACGTATTCGTGCATGGCATCGAACGGGCCGCACAGGATGCCCGTGAAGGCTGATATCACCGCAGATTGTTCGCGTGTCAGTTTGTCCATTTTCTTGGGGTCCTTTGTGGCGTGTTCTATTTCGTTCTCATGTTCTCTTTTAGACTATTGCGCTACTGTTCGCAAGGTGCTAAATGTGGCTTATGAGAATAATTGCATACCTCTTTGATCGCCCCCGCTCCGCCGCGTCTCATATGAGCGTGGAGCCTGCGTGCATCTTTACCGACGCCCCCGGCACACATCGCGCGGACCTATCCGCCATGATCGACAGCGGCGACTTGCGGGCTGGTGACGTGGTGCGCGTCTGCGCTCTAGCTGATCTCGGCCACGGCGCGGCAAGCAATGCCATGCATCGCCGCATAGAGGCGCTGGGGGTTACGGTCGAGGTTATGCCACAAGCGCCCCGGTCCACGCTTGCGCGCCTCTCAAAGAAGCACCCACGGCGCGCTGACATGTGCGCGGTCTGGTGGTCTGCTCTGGATCAAGCCGACGCGCTGGGCAAGATTTCCGACATGGCGGGGCAGGACATAAATCGCAATCAGGCAAACCGGGTGTGCAATTACAGCCGAAATCCTGATGACAGAACGCTAGAGTGAAGGAGCCTGATTTATGCACCTTCTAAGATATCACGCAGAGCATGAATGCCCCAAAGGCCATAGGTTCATGGCCGAAGCAAATCCCTTTGTCGAGGGGCACGTATCAAAAGCACTTTGCCCGACATGCTATGATGCGTGGATAGCTGCTAACGTCCCACTAGGCACGCAGATTGGTAAAGCGATTGAAACTTCGTCTGTGAGCGTTGTACATCTTTAGGAGGGTCTTATTCGCCCGCGAGCGTGATTAGCCCCGACTGTCGCCGCGACCATATCGTGAACATGAAGGCGCGCAGAACGTCTTCCCAGCCTAGCCCGTTGGCTTCCCACTGGTCGCGGTGGTCTAGCACGTCGTGGCATCTATCGCAGGCGTCTATGATGAAAACGTCGTCGGGTTTTTCCGCCATGCCCGCTACGCTGAAAAACCGCATGTGCGCCCCGATTGTGTATTCGTCTTGCTGACGGCAAACCCCAGGAATGTGCAGCTTACAGTGGTTGTTCCGTGGTGCATCGCGCAGGGCTTTTACCTTGGCGGGCTTCTGGCCTTTTTGGTGGACCTCGCGCTGAGGGATGATTCCGCTCATTCTTCATTCCTCATTGCCGTAGCGGCTTCGATCATCTCAATCTCGTGAGACATGAGCGGCTTGCCCGTCACAACCATCCCGGCCCAATTTACAATCAACCCATAGCCGTGCGTGCGCTCGATTACGGTGCCGCGAACGAGCCGACCGCTTGGGAGCTTAACCAGTTCCGTCATTCTGGACGCCCAATGCGCCCATTCCATGCGTCGAATTCATTTACCAGCGTCTTGAATTTGTCACCGGCGTCCGTGCCTTCGATGATATCCGCGCGCGTAGTAACCCCGCATATACGGCGCATGAAATCGGCAGCATCTTCGGCGTTTAGGGCATCCGCCGGGGAATTTAATGGCGAGCCGATGAATGCCCAGAACCGTTTGTTGCCGCACATCATCCCCGCCTTTTGCGCGAGCGTGTATTCCCGGCGCTGTTTCGGGGCCTCTGGGGGCGCGTCTACCTTAATCGGGCACACTGCCACCCACTGCTCCGTAGCGAACTGTGGCACGCCCCCCAGCTTACGCAGCGCGTCGTCTGCCGCCTCTATCGGCACCTCAAGAATAATCTGGGCAACCTTGCGTCCTTTGATGACCTTAAAATCTGAAAACGTGGCTTGGAATGCTGTGTCAGTCAAGGCTTCATTCCTTTCAGTTTTGGTTAGACATTGGCAAATTCAAATGCGTGGAACACAAGCCCAAAAGCGGGAATTTGAAACGTGGCAATGAAGTCGCCAATGTCTCGCGGTAGCGGCTGGCCTGTCCCGGCGACGAAGAACCGGCGGCGCTCGGTGTCGGCGGCAGGATCAACCATCGCCCAAAGTTCAGCGAATTCGCCTTGAACTTGAACCGATAGAACCTTGGCCCCAACAGGCATATCAATAATTGATGTGTCAGGGGTGAGCCTGTATTTGAAAACCTTCATTGTCATATCTTCATCCCTTTCAGTTTCTCATATGCGGCTATCACCGCAGGGTGGCGCTTGTATAAGTCGCCAGTATTATCCCAGACGGTTTCCAGTTCCTTGGCGTTTCCAGCCTGCCCTAGACGCGCAATGACGTAGGACAGGCCAAGGGCGGTGGTCAAAACGCGGCTTTCGTTTCCCAAGCCTTCACCCCGTCAATCGGGCGCACGCGGAAATTCTTTGCCACGTACGCCTCAATGAATGCCGTCATGGCGTCCCGATCCTGCGATGCGATCCAATGCAGCGCAAGTCGTGCGTCCGTGATTTCGTGGTGGTGAACCGTCCGCATTCCTTTCGGCACTTCAACTTTCTTGACAGCCTTTGCGGCGGCTTGCGCCTCGGCCATCTTTTCCGCCGCTACGCGCTGCGCTTCAATATCGGTGGCTGATGCTGCCCGCGCGGCTTCCTCGGCAGCGTGGCGGGCCTTTGACGCGGCAACAGCGGCAAGGCGTTGCTCTTCGGCGCGCTGGGCTTGTAGTGCGGTTTTGAACTTGCCAACGGCGGCAATCAATCCATCGCGGATTAGCGTGAGATCGGCAAGTGTCGGCTTCCAACGGTCCAACTCGGCCTTGTGCGCGTCATGTAGCGGCGCGGCGGCGCTGGCCTGTCCATCCTTCACCGCTTTGAGCGCGGACTTGATATCCTTTGTCAGCGCGTCAACCGCCTTCATTTGGCCTTCGTTTTCAACCTCGGCCCCGTCTAGCCAAGATTGCGCTTCTTCGATTGCATCGGCGTATGGCGCGGTGGCTTCTGAAATCGGATCGGGTGGGTTGTTGTGTCCTGTGGTCATGGTTCTGCCTTTCAATATGGGATATTATCGTCAATCGGCGCGGCGGATACCTCGGCTTGCAACACGCCCTTGAAGTCTTCCTTAGCATCAATCACGGCTTGATCTTTCTGCATCTCGCCAAGCGAACGCCAAACGGTTTGCAGCGCGGCTAAGTCAGGTGCTGACGACAACCGGGAAATCGCAAATGCGCGTTCTTTGTTGTGCGCGGCCTCGATGGCTTCCTGCTGCTTGTGGCTATCATCAATCGGATCGTCGCCATCCTCATCAACATGCAACTGTCCCTTGTGCCACAAATCAAGCGCCGCGCCGAACCTCATGGCCGCATTGCGCAAAGCATCGCCAATGATTTCCTTTATGGCATTCCAGCCGGTCTTCCCCTCCGCATCGCCATAGCCAATGCGGGTGACACCGCAGACAGTAAGCCGGATCCACATTCCGGTTCCGGATAGCTTAGGCAATCCGCTTTCGTCAACGGCCATAGGTTGCCAGTCCCATTCAGGGTCACAATCCAGCAGGCGGTTGGTCAACGCGGCGTGGCCGACGTAATCCAGATGCACAACCTTCGGATGGTGCCATTGACCACACTCTAGGCATCTGATGCCTTGCTTGTAATCGGCTTTCACGTCGTCGGTCTGCCGTTTCGTCGGTTTCGGCAGCTTGGATATCTGGTTCGCGGGGAAAGGCTCACGCAATAGCGCAAGGCCCTCGGGTTTCGGCTTGTCAGTCATTGCGGTGTCCATTCTTTTGCGTTCCTACTGTCCCGGCACATCTGCAAATAGCGTTTTGCCGCGCGTGTCAGGTAGTCCCAATCTAGCGATCCGCGCGTGTACTTGCGGCGCTCTCGCAGGCATTCATGGGCGCGTTGGCGGGTATTCATCGCCCTAGCACCCAATCAAACAGCGCAAAGAGAATATCTTTAATAAAGGGCGCGACGATAAATGTGGCAATTGAAGCGCCGATAGATGCGAGGATCAACAGCGTCCACGGCGCGACACGGTTCGGTGGCGGTGGTGGGAACCTGTCGTGCAATTCGATCTCCGCGTCCAAGCTGGTGCCTGTGGCCGGATAGTGCCTGGTGGTCTTGTATCCAGTCCCATTATGCGCGTGCCAATCAACGGCAGAAACGGCGTCGGCGGACGCCTTGGCGAAGCGTTTGCGCTTTGCGAGCGGTATCATTTCGGGGCTTTCTTTTCATCCGGGAACAACTCGGCCATGAGGGATTTCAGGCGCGCGAATTCCCGTTGTAATTTCGCGGCATTGTAGTGACCATCAACGCTTTCCCCGTGAATCCGAAAATCGTTATCCAGGATTAGCGCGCACTCTGCCATTTCTTGCGCTGCCATGTGTATTTGGTAGATTCTCATTTTATGGGGCATATCATTATCCTTTCAGATGGAGTTGTCAGCTATTTAATTATTCCTGCGATGCAGACGGCAACGGCGGCAGAATTCAGCGCCAGAATATATCGCGGCCATTCGGGGTCAGTTATCCCGACGGCGGCAAACGATCCGTTTATCAAAAGGCCGATTCCCCAAAGTATCCTCATGTCATTATCCTCTATATGCTTTGCTGTGTTGCAGTCGGTGGGCTTCGCGCTGGATGGCTTGGCGCAATAGTTTGGACGCCGTGACCCATCGCGTCTGGCCTGATGTGGACGCCAAGGCATTGAGAAGGCTAACCGTCTCTGCGTCTAGCGTGCATGTGATTGGGCGCGTGTCAGTCATTCCGTCAACCAATCTGGCGCAGTCTCGCCCCTTTGATGTATCCAATTTTCAATGCGGTCGTGCGCGTCTCCGGTGATATCCTCGTGGGTGCCTTCGTAAAGGTTAAGGCGCAGAACGAACGCGGGCAGGCCGTCATCGCGGGCCTCAACGTAGTCATTGCAGGCATCATCGAAAAGGCGATGCGGTTCGCCGCGGTACCCGTCAACAGCGCAAGCGTAATCGTTATAGTCAACAATGCAGATGAACAGCGTTGCGGGTTTGATTGCGCGGGTCATTGTGCTTGCCGTTTCTTTACGTTCGCCGCGAGGTGCTTCCAAAAGCCACCATCACGGTCTGGCGCGTTCTCGAACAGCGGCGCGGGGCCTTGCCATTGGCCAGCGTCAACCTGTTCCTTCATTGCCTCGCGGGTAATGCCCTTCTGCTCGAGGTCGAACCAAGCGACGGGGTTCTTGCTTCCTTGCGGCTCGGACAGAATATGCATGCAAACGGCTAGGTGATGCGTCTCGTTGGTCATTGTCTCGGCTCCTGTTTTGGTATCGGTTGCGCGGGTCATTGGGCGTAATCCACCTGATCGGCGGCGCTCTCGATTTCCAGAGCAAGCGCGTCGGCGTCGGTATCGCTTCCGCCGCTATAAATGCCGTTAGTGCAGTTGCCGATCACTACTGAGAGGTCGTCCTGAACGGTGAAGGGCAGCGGGCCATAGTCGGGCGTTCCGAAAGAAGGGGTCGCATCGCGTTCGCTTTCGTCCATTGCGGACCATTGAGCGATAAGGCGGGTTGCGGCGGCTTTGAATGTGCTGGTCATTGTCTCGGCTCCTATTTGCTGCACTCACACTATCCGACGCAAATCCATGCGTCAAGCACGAAAGCCCCCTTGTGCTATAAATTTGCCTGTGCTAGGTGTCGGGCATGGAAACAAAAATCAAACCAGGTGATGCGCTTTTGCGCATATGGCAGGCGGAACTCGACCTGTCTAACGCGGATGCCGCACGCATGTTCGGCACCGTAGAAACGCACTTTTCGCGCTGGCGGAAAGGCAAAACAGTCCCGGCAATGTCGGCGCGCATGTTAATCGAAAAGGTCACGAACGGCGCTGTGCCGGTGGAGGCGTGGCAATGACCGGCAAACCAGAGGACACCGACAGTCCCGTTGCATATCTCAGGCTTGACAGCACCGGCGCAATGCAGGCCTGCGGCAAGCTGGACAGCGGCGCGCGGCGATACCTGCACGAAGACGCGGTTGCCGACATGGTGGCAGAGGCAATTATGAAGCTGCGCGTTTGCCACAGTGACGCGTGGGAAGGCAAATGAAAACCCCGGCTTGCAACCGGGCAGTCGCGCCGCGCGGGCGTCTATAGCGCGGATATTTCACATCGTCGCCGGTACGATGCGGCGGAAAACCGGCACTAATTTGGAGGATGATATGAGCAGATCAGGATATACGGATCATTGGGATGGCGACGATGGCGCATGGGAGGGGAAGGGATGACTGATAAGATAATATCGATGGGGTTAGCACGCGCAGACGCCACGAACGACAACAGGATGATAACGCCAGCGGAAGCTCTAATGCGCCTTGCTGATGATATCGAGAGTGGCAAGGTAGCAGTCAACAAATTGGTTATCCTGACGCTCAACGACATCCCGGACTCCGAGGGCAATCGGTTTCAAGTTGGGTATCGGTCAGCGAAGGTGTCATTGTCTGAGGTTGTAACGGTTTGCGCGATGGGCCAGAAAATGGCAATTGATAAAATGGGACATTGGGAGGAATGATATGAGCCAATTCACAGCCATACGCGCCCACCTTGAGGCAGGGCACAACATCACGGACGCGGTTGCACGCAAGCTATGCAAATGCACCCGCCTTGCGTCGATTATTCACAGACTGCGCGAGCGGGGCTATCTGATCGACACGCACCTCATGCCAACCGGGACCGGCAGCAAATACGCGGTGTATGTAAAAGCAAAGCCGGTTGTGCCGGATCAAGCGCGGATGGAATTGTGATGTTGGAAAGTATTGCCAACTTGGCCATACATCCCGCGCCAGGGATCGGCCATAACCAGCCGCCCAAACGCCTTTATGGTCTTGGATCGCTATGGCTTCACTTCGCAAATGAATACGAATTGCGCCGGTTGGCCGTATTGCATCTGCGCATGGAACGGAAAAAGGCTGGCATCGCTGAAATAACCGCTGAATGCGCCCTGATCGGCGGGCGGTGTGCCAAGCGCATGAGACGGCAAAGGGGGCTGAACTGATGGGGTTAGACGCTATAGAGGCCCTAGCCAACGCGATTATCGGGCTTGTGCTGTCATGGATCATCACGCTCACGGTGCTGGGCTTTACCGCCTGGCAGTCAGCGGGAATAACCGCGATCTTTTTCGTGGCGTCAACAGTCCGCGCTTTCATTCTTCGCCAATTTTTCAGGAGCATATCCCAATGAGCATTCACGAATATCGGGAATTTATTGCGGCGCGCAAAAAGACTGTCAAAACTGGCGGAATTGATGCCACGCAATACAAAGACGCTATGAAGGAACATCAGCGCGTTGCCGTGGATTTCGCGCTAAACAAAGGCAAGTCGGCGTGCTTTCTGGATACTGGTCTAGGCAAGTCTTTCTGCGAATTGGAATGGGCTAAGCAGGTTTCGGAATTCACCGGCAAGCCATCCCTGATATTGACGCCATTGGCGGTCGCCGGTCAGATGGTGCGCGAGGGGCAGAAGTTCGGAATTGATGCGCGCCAAATCAAGGAACAATCTGAAGTCGGCGCAGGCATAATGGTCGCAAACTACGAGCGACTGCAAAAACTGGACCCTGACGCATTCGGCGCGGTTGTATTGGATGAAAGCAGCATCTTGAAATCATTTGCCGGTCAAACGCGGGCGAGGTTGCAAGACGCCTTTCGCGATACGCCTTTCAAATTCGCGGCAACGGCGACACCAAGCCCAAATGATCATATGGAACTAGGCAACCATGCCGAATTCCTTGGGGTCATGCGTCAACAGGAAATGTTATCGCGGTGGTTCATCAATGATACTAGCACGGCAAGTAAAGATTGGCGTTTGAAGGGTCACGCGATTGAGGACTTCTGGTCATGGGTCGCTTCTTGGTCCAGATGCGCGACAATGCCAAGCGACCTGGGCGGCGATGATACCGGATATATCCTGCCGGAAATTGACCGGCGTTTGCATGTTGTCAAAGCTGACCGCCAGAAAGACGCAGATGAGGGGATGCTGTTTCGTATCCCGGAAATGAGCGCGACCAGCTTTCACCAGGAAAAACGTCTGACATTGCGTCAGAGATGCGAAAAGGCGGCGGAGTTGGCAAGCCATGACATGCCGGTAACTGTCTGGTGCGAAACGAACGATGAAAGCGCGATGCTAGCCAAGATGATTGACGGCGCTGCGGAGGTTCGAGGAAATCAATCGCCAGAAGAAAAAGAACGCCGACTTCTGGGCTTTGTGGACGGTGATTTTAGGGCTATAGTGACCAAGCCAAAATTGGCCGGGTTCGGCGTTAACTGGCAACACTGCGCCCACGCCGTATTTGCCTCAATATCGTTTTCTTACGAACAGCACTACCAGGCCGTTCGCCGGTCGCATCGGTTCGGGCAAGACCAACAGGTGCGCAACGATATCGTCATATCAGACACCGAAGATAGCATTTGGCAAACAATCCACGGCAAGGCGGAAAAGCATGCCGAAATGAAACGCCGGATGGCAGACGCGATGCGGCGCGCACAGTCGGAAACAGAAACGCGGGTGAAGTATGACCGCCCGCTTGATCTGGCGTTTCCGGCATGGCTCAAGAGTTACGAAAAGTAGGGCAATGATGTCCTACCTGCTCCGGCGAGGAAAGCCTTCTATCGGTTCGGGCCTCGCCGGGGTCATAAATTCAACAGAGTGGAGGCTACGATGAAGCAACCTGAATACCAAGGCGACGGATGGGCACTACATAATTCGGATTGCATTGAGGGCATGCACGCGATGCCTGCCGATAGCGTTGATCTGACGATATTTTCCCCGCCGTTCGGGGATCTGTTCGTCTATTCGGAAAGCGAGCGCGACCTTGGGAATGCCGGGGAAGGCGACGCTTTCTTAAATCAGTATCGGTTTTTCGCGGAGGCTCTGACCCGCGTAATGCGTCCCGGCCGGATCGCTTGCGTTCACTGCTCCGATATGCCGATGCGCAAAGGGAAGCATGGGGCTATTGGGATGATGGATTTCTCGGGCGATTTGATCCGGGCGCACCAGAACGCGGGGTTGATCTATCATGGCCGCGCGACAATCTGGAAGGACCCGGTTGTGGAAATGCAGCGTACCAAGGCGCTTGGCCTGCTGTTCAAGCAAATCCGAAAGGACAGTGCAATGAACCGCGTTGGAATGCCAGATTATATGCTCTTTTTCCGCAAGGACGCAGTGAATGAAAGACCGATAGAGCACGCTGCGCCCGATGACAAAAAGACCGCTTTGAAAATTGCGCAGGATTGGCTTGCTGATCTTCGACGCCAAGGGCTTTGCCAAAGCATCCCTGATGATGATCTGTTGGCTGAATTAATGGAAGGCGCGCACTTCGACGTGATGGAATGGCAGCGGCTCGCATCGCCGGTATGGATGGACGTTCAACAGGGGAATGTTCTGCGCAATTTCCGCAAGGCTAAGGGCGCGAACGATGAAAAGCATGTTTGCCCGTTGCAGTTGGACGTTATCCGAAAGTGTCTCAGGCTTTACAGCCGCCCCGGCGATATTGTCATGGACCCTTTCAATGGGATTGGATCGACGGGCTACGAAGCGGTACGTGCTAAGCGCAAATATATCGGCTTTGAATTGAAACCGGAGTATGCGGCGCAGGCGAATGTTAACCTGACCGATGCGGCGGCGCATGGTGCTGATATGTTTGCGGCGGCATGATCCGCCTGCCCCGGCGCGGAAAATCGTCTAACGGTTCGGGCCGTGCCGGGGTCATAAATGCAATGGAGGGAACGAACGTGATAATTGAAATGACTTTATCGGAAGACAATCTCATGGTTGTCAAATCAATCCAATCTCAAATAAAAGACGGGATTTTTACCACGACATATCGTCACGATTTCCAGTGCGGTAAACGACCGGACCCATCGGAAGCGGTAAATATTCTACTCACCAGCATGCCTTAAATTGCTGTCCACGATAGGAGGCCGATACACCATGACCTACATCTTTGACATATCATGGCCAGGGCGGGCGCTATCGCCAAACGGCGGGCGGGTTCACTGGACTGCGAAGAAGCGTTACAAGGCCGAGGCATACGGCGCGGCCCTAGCCGCTGGTGTGCGGCAATCTGATCGGGCGTCTATTTCGGTTGTGTTTCATCCCAAGCCTAACGGCAAAGCCCCCGACAGGGATAACTGCATTTCCTCATTTAAGATGGGCCAAGACGGAATCGCCGCCGCCCTACACATTGACGATGGGGAAATCACTGTGACGCATACCCTATCAACTGAGCGGACAGGATGCGTTCGCGTTACGGTGGTGACAAATGGATAACGCTGCCGCCCGCACCCGCCTTATTGCGGACGCTCTGCGCGATGGCTGGGGCGTCGAAGATATCGAATTCCGCACCGGGGGCAATGTTCCCGTTGATTACAGCCGCACCCTTGTTCGTGCGTGGCGTGGAGCCAGGATAATTGATCGCATTCTAAAGCGCGGATCTGCTGCGCTGGATGGCAATAAGGGAGATTGATATGACCGACACAAGCAAGCACGAACCGAAAAGCACGGGCGCGGAAGTTACTATCGAGGACCACGCCGGTGGATTTTTGGAATTCATAAGGGACGCCGATGCGGTATCGGTCCACACGGTCAACTCAATGGGGTATCACGACACTGCGAAATTCCCTGCGGATGCGGTTAGACTTGCGCTTGGCGTGACCCTGCGCATTGCGAATGACCCCTACTTCGGCACCGTGTTAAAGTTTTGCAGCATTATCAGCCCCCCAGAAATCATATTCGCATTTTGGCCTGTCAGGTGCTTTGACGGGCGGTGGGCTTGGATGCGCCCTGTTTGGCGGCGGCTTGCCCTGATTAAACCACACCTGGAGCGCACGTCAGATGAGCCGTGGTGGCAATATGCGTTGCCTGTTGTCGGAGACGCCAGATGACCGCCGATTTCCACGCGGGCGATATCGTGGGCCTGTCACAGTTGGCGATTGACTTGGGCCTCTACCCGCGCGCCGATCCCAATGGCACTCGCCTGGGCGTAGTGACCTCTGGGGCGTCTTACCATAGCCGCACGGTCCTAGTCCGTTGGGATGGCAACACCCGGCATCACTCTATGCACCGTAGTTATGTTGAGCGCGTCGGGCCGGAAGATGCTTAGAACGAAACAAGCCCCAGCGATTAAACCGGGGCTTGAATTCTGCGAGCAAATGACGCAAGATGACCGTGTTGAAGGATCGAGAAACATTATGCATAATTCAGACGACACGCGCAAGCCCCCAGTTGATGGCGCTTTGCTGCCCTGCCCATTTTGCGGTGGTCCTGCTGAGATTTGGCGCGCACGAGAAGACAGGCCATCTTGGATTGCATGTATGGGCCAATGCGTTGTCTTGGTTACGAGGTGCCACAGCACGGACGCCGCTGCGATAGCGTCATGGAACACCCGCAAGGGGGTCAGTAGCGAATGAGTAAAACCCCGTTCCTTCACCTTGCCGTTCCCGATTTTGTTGCCGACACGCTTGAAATGAGCACTCAAGAGGTGGGGGCATATTGGCTTTTGATAATGTCGCTATGGCAACGGAAAGGCTACCTGCCAAACGATCAAGCCAAACTGAAAAGGGTTGCGCGGGTAGGCCGCGATTGGCCAAAGGTTTGGGCAACAATCGAGTGCCATTTCGAAGTGGACGGCGACAGGATTTTCAATCCCAGGATACTTGAACTCGCAACCACGGTTGCAAGTCAGCGGGCAGTTAACGCGCAAAGCGGAGCGCGCGGCGGACGCGCTAAGGCGTTGCGATCAAAGGAAAGAGACCTAGCAAACGCCACCGAAACGCCACCTTTAAAAGCTACCCAACCAGAACCAGAACCATATAAAGAGAAAATAGAAGCTAAAGCTTCTACAAAAAAACCGCGCCGGGCTTGTTCGTTGCCTGAGAATTGGGTGCCTTCTGAGAAAAACGAGCAGGACGCCACAGACAGAAATTTCACATCCGAGGAAATCAGAAATGAAGCAGATAGGTTCCGCGATTACCACACATCCAAGGGAACAACATTCAAAGACTGGGACGCCGGGTGGAGAACGTGGCTTGGCAACGCGCGAAAGTTCGACGGGAATAGCAAAGTGGTTGGCGGAGCATTCCCCAGCAGACATGGACAAGGCGGCGGTATTGCGGGCGAAGTCGCACGGCGTAGGGCTTCGGGTCAGGATGGCGGGTAGATACCCAAATGGTCCGAACGGTGAATATCTGCCATCGTACACGGTTGCGGTGGGCTGCGACATCCACGGCACCAGGGCACAGCGCGCGGCGGCGGTTGCGGATTTGGTAAACTTCACCACGCCGCCCCCGGTTCGGGCTATTGAGGATTGGCTTGCGGAATTGTCTGTCATCACAGCAGGGCGCAACAGGGAAGGCGTAGAGGTTGCTTTGATGCTCAACGCCTATTCATCGCGCCTTGAACGGTATCCGGCTGACGTGGTGCGCTGGTCTTTGCTGAGGAAAAGCTGGCAGTGGTTTCCGACGTGGGATGAATTAGAAAAGGCTTGTGAGGCCAAGGCAGGGCCGCGTCGTCATATGATTGCGGCCTTGTCTCAGCGCGAACCTGATGCTGAACCGGATTACCGCGCGCCGACGGATGACGAGCGGGAAAGGGTGCAGGCGATGGTTGATGAAATGTTTCCGGCTGTTTCCCAAGAATGGCGGGAGGCTGCTGTGGCTGATGCCATGAAGGGCGACTGCATGGCGGGATCAATCCCCGCGAAACGAATGGGAGACACACAATGAGCGAAGCCATGACACCGCTAGAGGCAATGATGATTGACGCGAAGAAGTGCAACGCGGCAATGGCCCGCGCGCACACAAAGGGCGGTGGCACAAAGCGCGTTCGCGAGCCTTCCACCAAGGCACCGGCGGAAATGTGCGACAGGGTTGCTAGGGCGCACGTTAGGGGCGCGTCTGCTGCTGATATCGCCCTGATGACCGGGTTGACGCGGCGCGGCGTGAATTATCATCTGCAAAATCTGCGCGATAAGCGGAAACCACAACGGAAATCATTGGAGCAAACAAATGGCCGGTAGCGTCAACAAAGTCACAATTCTGGGCAATCTAGGGGCTGACCCTGATTGCCGAGCGTTCCAGAATGGCGGCGAGGTGGTCAACCTTCGCATTGCCACAAGCGAAACATGGAAAGACAAAAATTCGGGAGATAAGCGCGAGAAAACCGAATGGCACCAAGTCGCAATCTTTTCGGAAGGCCTCGCGCGCGTTGCCAAGCAATATCTCAAGAAAGGCTCCAAGGTCTACATCGAAGGCAAGCTGCAAACGCGCAAATGGCAGGATCAATCGGGCGCGGACAGGTACAGCACCGAGATTGTGTTGCAGGGCTATGACGCCACGCTTGTTATGCTCGACGGCAAGTCAGGAGGCGACGATCAAGGGGGCTATTCCCGCCAAAGCCAAGATCCGCAATCTGGCTATGGCGCAGGCGGGCGTCCCGGCGGAGATATCGACGACATAGATTCGGAAATACCGTTCGAATGGGAGGGCCGGATATGACGCAAGACGAGGCCAAGGCGGGCGCGGCAGTGATCCGCAAATTCTGGGCCGCAAAAGGCCATCACGTTAAGGTCCGGGCTATTCGAGACGAAGATGGCGCGTATTCCCAGGACCATCGCGCCGTGTTTTGCATTCGCAGCGATTTGGTAAACGGCCAACCTCGAAAGGGCGCATAATGGCAAGCACATCATCCCGGCCTACGATCTATGACGGCGTGACTTATGAAAGCACCAAGGCATGCGCCGCCTCGTTCGGTGTCACGCGCGGGGCTTTATCTAAGCCGCTTAAGAGTGGATTTTGGCGCGGAAGGCCGATAAGCTACGCTGAGGAGCCGGGGCCGAAAATGACGGCAGAACAACGCGCGCAACAAAAGGGCATCTCGGCGCTGTTCGGCAGATGCGGTGAAAATTATTATCGGGGGCGGTTCTGATGGCAAAATGGCGGGGCATCGCATGACCTACCACATAGGCGACAAGGCGGACAATCATGGGTAAGGGCAGCAAACAACGCAAGCCAAAGCACCGCTCACAAGCATCTGACCTAGCTGAGCGGGCAACAGGCGACACGCCAGCCGCCCCGGATCGGGCAGAGCGCCCAACATCACAGCGTCGCAAGCTAGGCGTCTGGGCATTACCACAAGGCGCAATGAAATCCACACAGCCGATGGTCGACACCGCCAGCGATATGATCGGCATACTGCACCACGCCCGCCGCATCACAAGCCAGCACGAACAGGCCGCGCGCCAGTTTCAAAGCCTTCGCGCGGCGTACACTCAGGAATTCCCGGATGTGGAGGGCTTCAAGAGTTGCCTTGCCGGATCTGTGCCAGGATACGACGACGGCGACGGCAACGAGTCAATCATTGCGGAATACCGGAAGATGGAAAAGACGCTTGGGGAATATCGCAGTGAGGTCATATGGGTTTGCGAGGATGACCAGCCGCCGCGCAGTATCGCCGCGCTGCAATGCGGGCTTGCGGCTATATCGGGCGCAAAGAATAAACATTAACGGAGGATATGATGAAGGTATTTTTGACAAACTACGATGGCAGGCGGTATGCACTTGTGGCGGCTAACAGCCAGAGGGTTGCTGCAAAATTGATTGGCACTTCCCTGTATGACTTTCAAAAGTATTCGTCAGTCTCCTCAAACCAGTTGGACACTGACACCGCGATGGCGGACGTGGGATCTGTATTTCTTGCGGAAATGAAATACGGCTCCCCGTGGGTAAAGCGCATCGACCGAACGCCCTCGCCTTGACATAGCGTCAAAAAGCGCGTAGCCCTGACTTTGACTTAATGCGTCTATGGGCTGGAACTCGTTAACAAGAACGATCCAGCGTCTATTTTCCAAACACAGGAACACGTTGCGCCGAAAGGCGGACAACAGGGCTAGGCCCGCCCTTCGACACAGCCCACACCTATTCGCGAGATAACCGACTAAACGCCATTCGGCAGGCATCACAGCAAAACCGCGCATCTTTCCGCGCAAGGAACAACACCTCACAGCGGGCGCACGCATGAACGTAGGCGGGAACCTTCATTCCCGCCGCTAGGTCGCTCGCTTTGATCTGGTTGGCCATTTAAACTGTGAACCCTTCTCCGTCGAATTCATTCGCGTGCGCTAAAACGTATGCGTCGACAAATCTCTGGTCGGTCTTAAACCCCACTGCATGCAGGCGTTCGCGAATATCATCGTCCATCATGAAAATAACCGCCTCTGCGTCGTATTCGGTGCCGTTTAGTGTAAGGGTTGTCATTGGCTTGATCCTTTCCGTCTGATTACAGGTTGTGATGAGCGATTGCGGATTTCATAGCTTCCAGCTTAAAGCCACACTTAGCTTCTTGGTCTAGCTTCTGAGAAAATGTTGTAGGCCTTACTTTAGCAACCCATGCGTTCCAATCGGCGCGGCGTGTCTTGGTAACTTCAAGCGTCCATTCAGCGGCGAACGTATCGGCTTTCACGGCTCTTTCTGCAATGGCGCAAGCCTTAGACGCTGCATCAATCTTGCGGTCGAATTCTGTTGCCATGCTCGTGTCGCCTTCGTGTATGCTGGTGATTTTGGATTTGCGGGCAATTCTAAGGTCGCGCAGTGTGTTTTGAGCTGCGTCAAAAGTGGCGATGTTCTGGGTTGCGGTGGTCATTGGTTCGTTCCTTTGTGTGTTTCGCTTCTCTTGATACACTTATGCGGCATAATGGCGAACGTGTCAAGCGGTTTGTTACGATAAAAGCAGGTTAAGCCGAACAGACACCATGACGCGACCGAAGGCGGTATGTAATGTGAGCGACATTCTGAAAACCCACAAATTCAAAGACGCATCAAAGCACCGATCCGCTATTGTTGCTGCTATTGGCCGTCAGAAGGCCGCAAGTCCATCAAGCAAGCTGGGCATCGGTGGATCATGGGCCGGACCAAAGACGCTGTTCGCCGATCCTGACACAGCACCGATTGCCGAATGGCTGCAATCAATCATTCCGGGTAATCCTGAACATATCGACGCATGGGGCGTTGAGCACGCAATAGGCGATTCCCTGGCACCACATGACCACCTAAAAGCGGGCCCAAACGCAATCAATGCATGGGCGGGCGTATACTTCATTCAGAGCGGCGGCTTATTCTGCTATGGCCAAACAGACCACAAGCCAAAGGCAGGCACTGCGCTAATCTTCCCCGCTGATATGATACACTGGACACAGCCAGCAATTCAGGCGCGCACGAGCATAGCGTTTAACGTCATTGCCTAGCGCGCCAGAACAGCACAAACGCCTGACAGTAGGTAAAGCCCACCAGATAACAGCACCACACCGACCACGCGAACGCAGAGGCTCAGCCCGCGAACGTGGATATACAACCGAATGGGATAAGTTCTCTAAGGCGTTTTTGTACCGCAACCCACTATGCGAATACTGCATGGCCAAGGGAACAACCAAGGCGGCAAGGGTCACAGACCACGATATACCGCATGAAGGCGATCCAGAACTATTCTGGAACAACACATTCACAGCCTGTTGTGTTTCGTGTCACAACGGCACCAAGGCCAGCCTAGAGGCACGGTACAGCGGCGATGACCTGTTAGAGCGCGTGGCCAAGGCAAAGGGTGTGATATGGAAATCATAGCGTGGATCAAAGACCAGATGATGGGCGAAGCGTATGGCAATGCATGCGGTGACGTTTACATCGCATCGATTGAAGAGCGAAGGTCTGCATGGCAGCGAAGGACCGACTGCAACCTTGAAACGGTAAACGAATGACGCCGCGCGATTGGTTTGACTACGCATCAAGCGCCGAACGTATCAGCGCGGCATGTGCGGCATTGCTAGGGCCTAACGCTATGGGGACACCACGCGGAATGGCACCAGACGCAACACCAGACCAGATAGCGCGCGAAGCACACAGGCTGTGGCGAAACAAGATCCACCAGACGCCTTGCCCAATGGGTTACTATAGCCAGCCGATCAGGACCGTGGCCGACCGCCTGCCGATCTGGTGCTAAGGGGAAGGACAGAACGTGAGCGTGCTCAAGTGGATCAAGGCCGAGTGGAACAGACAGCCCGTCACACTGGTTGATGGATACCAGCCCAAGGGCAACAGCGGGCCACCAAAGGTACTGCCAAGGGCAAAGTCGGCGGTGGTTATGCCTAAGCGATGGGGGATGACATGAGCATACGACAACCAGAGACGCCAGCCCTGCGCCTGGCAGGCGATGCGGATGGTTCGGTTTATATCGTCACGCGAGGCGGTGAACGGCTGTGGAAAGTGATCGAGACATCCATATCGGTATGCGATGAAGTTGACGCTATTCCCGATGGGATAGTGGAATTCTTATGCGGAAATCTCAATAAATAGGCAGGGGGTGGGTCAATCCCTAGCACCGTGAGAACAGGAC